>ERZ1740062.217-NODE-217-length-41794-cov-39.590695_pt1 | contig 41794 bp, 18 predicted proteins | sample MGYA00581741_ERZ1740062 | MGnify/ENA primary metagenome ERZ1740062 (study PRJEB43018, sample SAMN04849747) | marine metagenome | isolation source: floating plastic debris | place: Pacific Ocean | collected 2008-09-01 | study: EMG produced TPA metagenomics...
TATAACCAGTTATATCTGTTAATTTAAATTAACAGATATAACTGGTTATATGTGTACTATATATCTGGTTATCTCTGCATTGAAGAATTGATAGAACTGGTTATTAATAATTATCGAACTAGTTAGCTTTTAAAAAATATATTAATCTGCTTATTGCTATGTATGCAAGCTTTTTAGGTATCTAGTTATAGCTAGGTATACAAGTAGAACTGCATATATATAGAACTGGTTATTAAAAATAAAAGACTAGTTCCAATTGCAGCTTAACTGGTTCTTCTGCAAAAGAACTAGTTATTACGCATCAACTAGTTATATAATTAGAACTGGTTTTTTATATAGAACTAGATAACTCCCTGTCGTATATTTAGTGTGCTAACTAAATTGGCATTCGTATGAGGATGAATTTTGTTGATATGAGCAGCTATCAGAGTTTTCTATGGTGTTGTAGCTTTCTACTAGCGATTATCTATGATAGCGACTACGGAAAATCCGCAGTTGACGCGATATCGCATCAATTTTATTGATATGATTAGGCATCAAATTTTTCTATGCTGCTGTAGCTTTTGGGGTGGATTAATCTATAGTGTGACTTCGTACGGTACAAAGTCGCTATCGGCATGACATTTTCTCCGGGTTTTTGGGCTTGATAAGTTTAAGTTTCTACAAATTTCCGTCATAAAAATCCAGAATTTTGTTCAAAAATATGTATGGCATTTGCTTCTTAGTTCGTTCGCTGTTGGTGGAATTGTTTTATGCTCTACAACGCAGCTAAGAAAAGATTTTGAACGAAGCCGTTGCGTCGCCAGACAAAATCATGGCAAGCCTTTAAGCGAGGAATGCAAGGAGATTCTTACCGATTAGGGGTTCATCTTGCTGGGTAAGGCTTTGACTGGGTAAAAAGGGAATCGATGATGTGAGAGCGGGTTTGTGAAGCGATCGCTGTATTTGGAAGTACTACCACTCCCCCTCAAATCAATAAAAGTTGATATTTTTGTTTTCTATCGTTGTCTGTGATTTATCTCGTATTTACCTATGGTTTAGCTTGGGGTTTAGTTAGTGGTTTTAATAGCGATCGTTTTTGGGGCTATCCTGAAAAGCTTTCTAGGCAAGACTTTAAATGGCTTGCGAGAAAAGTAATAAGTATATATTGCACACAATTCAGACTCTGTGTAGCGTTACTCTGGTCAAGCTGACAGCAAGTTATTATCGGTGCATGGGAATATGGTTGCATATGCATATAGTACTTTTGGAGCAATTTAGATAATTTGTCTTGTGATTTTTGTACCATGTGCTTTAAATTCTAAATCTATAAGATAAAAAACATAACTTTTACGCAACTACCAAAAATTGGGAAAGAACGCGTTGTTATGCGCATCCTCAAGATAAGGGGAAAGAATAGTGTATTTATATTACATCTGCGCATACACATATATGTAGTGCTTCTTTGCTCGCTCATTTCTGGGAAAAGTCATAGATAAAAGATTCTAGATATTTTATCCCTAAAACGTTGTTAACTTTTCCCGTTTCATTGGAATTTTGTACTTTTAGCGTAGGCTTTTAAATAATGAAATTTGGAATAGATTTGGGTCATGGTTCGCCAGGTGACGGCGGTGCTCATGGTATTCACTCAGAAGAAAGCTTGATTAACTCTGTAGGTAATCTTGTAGAGCGAAAATTAAAGCTCTAGGTCATACAGTTGTAGGATGTCGTCCTAGTCATAGCACTGGAGAAAATGATTCACTATATAGAAGATGTCAAACGGCTAATAATGCTAGTGTTGATGCATTTGTATCTCTACACTTCAACTGCTTTAATGGCAGTGCTCACGGCACGGAAGTGTATGCGATTAGTCCTAGAGGTCGAAGTATTGCTCAATCAGTCTTAAGTAAAATAGTCGATTTAGGTTTTCGCAACCGTGGTGTTAAAAATAAAGGATTCTATGTTTTGAGAAATACAAAGGCACCAGCAATCTTAATTGAGGGATGCTTTATAGATTCCCAAAGGGATATGAATTTGTTTAATGCCGAAAAAATGGCAACTGCCATAGTTAAAGGTTTGACGGCAATATAACCTACGCAATTATTAGATTTCAATACTGAAATCGATAAGTGCTTCTCGCTTGGGGTTCCTTACTCCCCAGGCTTTTTGCTTGCATTCATATTTGTCTGATTAATGAGTAAATAGTATAACCGGTTGCTTGAAATTGTATAACTGGTTATTTTATATAGAACTAGATAATTCCCTGTCGTATATTTAGTGTGCTAAGTAAATCAGCATTCGTGTGAGGATGAATTTTGTTGATATGAGCAGGCATCAGAATTTTCTATGGTGTTGCAGCTTTCTACTAGTGATTATCTATGATAGTGACTGCGCTTAAAGTTGACGCGATATCGCATCAATTTTTATTGATATGGTTAGGCATCAAATTTTTCTATGCTGCTGTAGCTTTTGGGATGGATTATCTATGATTCCATCTGCGGATTTTCCGCAGATGGAATCATAAACCGGATTGCCACTTTCTGGATATTTCTCTTGAAAAGCAGTCTAGATAAGGCTTTGACTGGATTATAAGGGGATTGGTAACGCGATCGCCTATGGCGGGCTTTTAGCCATCGCGCTTATGGCGGGTCTGCGACTATCGCGGGAAAACAGGTTTTGCTATTCCTGTCTCTAGAAAATACCAAAGATGCATAAAGATATTTCCACAAACATATCTAGTAAATAAGGGATTAGATAATTTCAAAGATTCGGGATTATCGCACAAAGAAAGCATCTCGGTAACATCAGATATATTCTCTGGCTTATGCCATTCTGAGGGTATCTCAGTACTTTGTGTATCCTGCATTACCTCTTATGGCTTTAAACTCTTAAATTCCTGACAGTAATTCATTTCTTTTATATAAATAGAGGGCATTACTGTCAGGAAGTCGGACTCACTTGCTCGGGCGTTAGTAGAAACTCATCCATGCTGGTTAGGTATAAACTATTAACTGTATACTCACAGAAAAATCATGGAATTTTCAAGAGAAAGAATTTTACAGGAAATTGAGATACTAGGAACCACTCGACTTGAAGATGTTGCCGATTTCGATGGCACTTATTACACGCTCAAAGACCAAAACTCTGCACTCAACGCTGCTATCAAATTCATGGAAATTCATGAAGGACGGATTACTCGTATTCGGATGTATAGCGAAAAAGGAGGGAGCAGCGGATTGAAAATCAGAAACTGAAGGCTACGAGCAAAACATCTAGCGAGATTGTCGAGAAAATGTTAGGCAAAGGTGCCACCAGGTCGGACTGAGTATGAATTGCTGATATAAGCTAATTTTGTAAAGCCTAAAAGTAATTCGCTTAGTAGCTATAACATCTCGACCTATCTGTTATATTGACTATTATATTCCACGCGATTATACCCTTTAAAATTTTTATAAATAAACAATAGTTTGCACTGTCTTATCATCTTTATCTTGTTCAGTCATGCAGATACAAAAATTTTGATAATTCCCGTACAAAGATATATTTTTACTTTCCATTATTCTAGGATGAAAATACAAATATATATTATTACTTATTTTGCAGAACCTCAGCAATTTAATGATTTTTTATTTTTAAAACATATTTTGCCGACGCTTATGACATATATCTCTCCATAATTCAAAACCAGATTTTTTAGCATTATGACAACAAGATAAATAAATGCTATTCAGGACATGATTTACTTTCCCTGGTGCAAAATTCTTTAATTCTTTCTCGACTTGCTTAGTGATATCGGGAGTATCAAAGTTTAGTTTTTCGTCGTTTAAAAGTGATTTAATGACGGTCACAACGCTCATTTCGTCTAATTCTTCGGCTTTAGCTTCAATTCCGGATTCTTCTAATTTTTCGACTAAATAATCAATCCGATTAACAAAAAAATGATTTTTTCTAACTTCAAAATACTTTTCCGATGATTGAGCAATTCTTTCGATTGCATTGAATGAGATTTCATTAGAATATTCTATACTTGCAATACTTTGATTTTCATCACCGAGTTTTTGACGTGTCAGTGTAACTGCATATCCGTCGAAATCAGCAAATATTCCGACCTTGTATAATTCATCCATTATTTACCTCCTAAAATCAAATCAGAGAAAGGGTTTTTACTTTCTTTAGCCAAAGAAGAAACAGCAATAGCGAATGCTGTACTCATGACAGTATCATCGTGTTTGTTGCTAGCAGCTTCTAATTTTTTACCTACTCGCTGAAAGCCTAGCATCTCATCAACTAAAGGACAATTGTGAGGATATAATAATTGATTCTTTTCTAAACATAAAACCATCCGGTGCGACCCGATAATCAATGGATGTCAGTCCTAGACTAATTTCCAGCAATTAAGCTATTTGATACTTTGATGGTGAAAGTCCATCCACTTTGAATACAGGTGAACTCCACTGGCTAACGTATAAGATTGATAACCTTATGCGCGGACGCACAGCCAGAAAGCGTGAAACTGGGTAAACCTGATACCTATGGCACGCGAGGGAAGATTGTCATGGTGAACGAATAGTGAAGGTGTTTCGCGTCGTGATTGATAATGGTCTACGCAGGTTAACAGACCAAGCCAAAAGGCACGCTTCGCTAAAGGTTTAATAAGTTGCGTATGGCTTATTAAGTATTCCCTAGAAGCCGGTGTATTACACCCACCTAAAACAATCACATTAAGTATCTTATAGAACGGGAAAACTCCTTATAATCTCTTAGAAATTCTAAGTAGGTACAATATCTAACCGCATGATTACAAGGAAGTAGGATTTGGAAAAAAGCGAATGCATAAGTGTAATGCTTATGATATGCCCACTTTCCAAGGTTTAAGCAACGAATATGTTCTTTACAAAGTAGTAAAATGTCTAAAACGTCGCAAAGCGTGGAATGGAATATGGTTGACTGGAAATCAGTCGAAAAAACCGTATTTAAGCTGCAAAAGAGAATATATCGGGCTGCCAAAGAAGGGGATATTCACCAAATAAGAAAGCTACAGAAGACTTTAATCAAGAGCTATAGCGCTCGTCTTCTTGCGGTTAGAAAGATTACACAGGATAACAAGGGCAGAAGAACAGCAGGAGTAGATGGTATTAAATCACTTACCCCTAATCAAAGATTAATCTTAACGAATAATCTGAGACTAACTGGAAAATCAAAACCTACTCGTAGAGTTTGGATTGATAAGCCAGGTAAAGCTGAAAAAAGACCCCTTGGTATCCCAACAATCCATGACAGGGCGGCTCAAATGTTAGCAAAACTAGCACTCGAACCCGAATGGGAAGCCAAATTCCACGGCGACTCTTATGGGTTTAGACCTGGCAGAAGTGTTCATGATGCAATGACAGCAATCTTCTTATCAATTAGCAAAGCCCAAAAATGGGTAATCGAAGCTGATATTAAAGGTTGTTTTGACAATATCAATCATGATTTCTTGTTAGATAAGTTGAATACTTATCCAACATTAAGAAGACAAATCAAAGCCTGGTTAAAAGCTGGAGTAATGGATGGAATATTCCAAGAAACTGAATCGGGAACACCTCAAGGCGGTACCATTAGCCCATTACTTGCAAACATTGCCCTTGATGGAATTGAGAGTATAAGGATTCCTTCTCCACGTAAATACTTACCAATCAAAGTAATACGATATGCTGATGACTTCATTGTCATGGTTAATGACAAACAAGATGCCATCACACTAAAAGAAAAGGTAATACCTGAATTCTTGGCTAAAGTAGGTTTAAACCTAAGTAATGAAAAGACGAAAATAACTCACACAAGTGATGGTTTCGACTTTTTAGGATTCAACGTCAGACACTATAAAGCTAGTAGAGGAAACTCAGCTAAACTTAGGTCTGGCAAGATAAAAGAACCAAGATACTTAGGTTTTGTAACACTAATTAAACCAAGTAAAAAAGCTCTCAAGAAACATGTAAGCAAGGTTAGAGATATTATTAAAAGTAACCTTAAAGCACCTCAATGCACACTAATTAACAAACTAAATCCTGTAATTAGGGGATGGTGCAATTACTACAAAAGGGTTATTAGCAAAGATATCTTTAATACGGCTTACTACCATACCTTTAATGCCTTAATGAATTGGGCATTTAAAAGGACAAACCACAAGAAGAAGAAAAAGACGTTTCGTAAATACTTTGTGTATAAAAACGGAAGCTGGAATTTTCAAACCGTAAAAGAGGTTACGCTCATAAAGCATACTTCTATAAAGGTCGGAATTCGACACATTAAAGTCAAACAAAACCGTAGTCCTTATGATGGCGACACCCTTTACTGGGGACAAAGAATGGAAAAACATCCTGATATTGACCTAAGAGTAAAAACCTTACTCAAAAGTCAAGATGGAAGGTGTAATCGCTGCGGATTAAAATTCCAAAGTAATGACCATATGGAAGTTGACCATATAATTCCCAGGTCTCAAGGTGGAAAAGATGTATACAAAAATATGCAACTCCTCCATAAACACTGCCATGACACAAAAACGGCTCAAGATGGTTCATATAACAAAAAACATCAGAAGCCAGTTAAGCGACAAGTGGCAATATAACTTGAGATAGGTAGTCAATATATAGCCCAACCTATTTGCTTAGACTAGGAGCCGTGTGAAGGGAAACTTTCATGCACGGTTCTGAAGGAGAGGTAGGAGAAGCGATTCTCCTATCGACTCTAACAGATATCATTTGAATCTTGCTATCTTGGCTAGTCCGAATACCTTGAAAATTTATATTTTTAAACTCTCTAGTTAAGTTTTCTAGGTAGATGCTTCCGACTCCATTAGTTTCTACACCAATGACTCTAGGCTTAAACTTCTTAATAATCTCCGATATCTGAAAAAGGTGATACTCGGAGGTCTGCTGTCTCTTTCTATAGAGGTGAACTAAAGATAATTGGTTATCTTTAAGCTCAAAAACGCTAAATACCGTGTAATCGCTTCCGGTAGTGCTGGTATCTAAACCACAGTAATACTCGCCATCCTCATCAGGTTTTGCATAATAGCCAGTGGCATTAGCTCTTATCAAATCACTACTAAAGACGGCTACAGAACTATCATTGAAAGCTAGGTTGTATTCGCGCTCGATAATATCCCAGCTTAATTTTTGCTTTCTGTGAATATCTTCTAAGAAATTTGGATTACTCCCATATACCGGATGTGCTTTCCAGTGAATTAAAACCTTACCCCAACCACCGCTATCTACCCAATGCTGGAAAGGTTTTGTTTCACCAATGGAGGCTTGCTCACACAGTAACTCGATATTCCTATCGCCATTATTCGAGCTAGCCAAATTGTAGAAAAATCCATTTTTACCGTTCGGAGTAGATACGGCAAGTATTCGGGCTTTATCCCCTACCATCTGCATAGCTGGTGCTAGCGCGTCATAAATTTCTTTTGCATTCTCCTGAAAAGCTAATTCATCCAGAAACACGTCACAAACTGACTCTATACCCCTTGCACTATCTGGCTTACTGTTTCTGAAAAGAATTCTACCTTTACCCTCAATCTCGATATCAGATAAATTTTCAGTAACAGTTTTCAACCCCAAGCTAGCAATCATTCTTTTCATCCGTCGAGCTAGCAAGGATGAATCAGTTTGAGTTTTCGAGAAAACCAAGCCCAAATATCCAGGATTTAAGCAAGCACGCCAGAGCATAAAACAGGTGATAGTTTCGCTAATGCCTAACTGTCGGGACTTAATAATGCAAACTGACCTATCAAGCATTAAATTAACTAGGTCTATTTGGTACTTGTAAGGATTGAAGCTAACGACCTCACCACCACTCCGAACCTTACATTTACGAGCAAAATCTACCCAGTCAGAAGGTATTTTTATTAAATCTTGTTTGAGATATTTTTTATTAAACCGCTTTTCAAGGTTGCGGATTCTACTCTGGGATAGTGCCATCCAAATTATATTCCAATGCTTCCAACCTTTCTTCTAGTGCCCAATCCCTAACCTTCATAGCGTTAGTTAGCAATACATTGATTGCGGTAACCTTAACTCTACTGGGAGTATCTGGACTAGTAATTATTGAATTCAACTCCTTAACCGCATCCGAAGCACCGGCAACAAGCTCAGCTAAACTCGAATTCAACTGTGCTTGCACGGCATAACTCAGTAACTTCTGAAAATCTGGCTTAGCCTTCCAATTATCGATAGTGCGAAGCGATACACCAGCACCTTTAGCAGCTTCGGCATTTGTAGCACCAGCAGCTAGTAAGGTTAATGCTTTGGCTTGCTTTGCGGTTAGATTTACCACTTCGTAAAATTGCGTTTTATTGCGTATCTATTTTAGCTTTTTAAACCCTTAAGCGCTTTCAAGTACCCATTGCCTGATTTCATCCCGCTTATCCTTTGGAAGCTTGCGAGATGCTGCTTTGAAAATCTCAGGAGGTATATCGCACTTTCGCAACAATTCCAAAGATTCCGAACTATCGCACAACGTGAGCATCTGGGTAACATCGGCAATATTCTCTGGCTTATACCATTCTGAGGGTATCTCAGTACTTTGTGCATCCTGTAATTTCCCACGGGTTTGCTCTGTCTCTCCATAATCGCTATATTCCTTGTCAGGCATGGTCTCAGGTGGTGTCCCACACCCCTTGGCTTCCTTATATATATGGGGGGGTGTGGGTACGTGCTCGACTGTTTTATAAAGTGTTTTTTCATACTCAGTAAAAGTCTCAATTTCCTCTTCTGGTTTTTCCACCTCCCAACTAATCGAATCAGATTTTTCATCCATCCATTTAGTAAATTTGTACTCTACACATTCAAGTATCGCAGTTCTAGCAGCTAACAGGTCAAAATCCCTGTATTCCTTATCTGGCATGGTCTCAGGTGGTGTCCCACACCCCTTGGCTTCCTTATATATATGGGGGGGTGTGGGTACGTGCTTGAGAGAGCCAATGGGTACTATTTGATACTCTCTTGCCCGTACAGTTTTAGTGCCTATTTTTCTTCTATTCCGAGCTATAAATTGCGATTTAAATCCAATTAGGTTAAGAAGTTGGTTCAGAATTCTAATTCTTTCTTTACCTTCTTGTGTCTGTGGTTCTAATTGGTTTAGCCTCAAAGCCAACTGGATGTCATTACGACTTCGCAAAAGATTGATTAGCCTAGTTATTTCTGGAGAATCTTTGTGATACTCTTTATTGCTTTCTATGAGTTCTAGGATATTTAGTTCTTTTAAAGCCCATATCACGTCGTGACTCATCATCGACGCACTACGACTAAAGAAGTCCTCTTGTGTGGTCAAAAAATTCCAGCTAGCTTCATGCCTTTTCTCGGATACTTCAAAATTTTTCAGTAGCCAGTATCGCTCTTGTTGCCTCATGAAATCGCGGTGTTTCTTGGTGCAATTGTAAATGAATTCTTGTGACCATACCGAAGAATGCTCAATTCTTGGTAACCTGTCTAGTAACCGAGTCTTTTCGATTTTTCGCTGTGTATCTTTATTAGGGGAGTTCTTAGCTTTGTGATTTGCTTCCTCTATCGAATTAAAAGGAACCGCGTCAAAAACTTCTTGGGAATGAATTTTCTGTATTTCTTCCTTGGCTTCTTTTTCCGATTCCTTTGCTTGCTCAACTGTCTCCCATTGGGTGACTTCTATATTGTGTCCAGCTTCTTTTAAGGCATGAATTAAGCACTCGCGTAAATTATCCATCTCGAAGTTATCAAGCCCCGTCAGTTCTAGGGATAGCCCGTGCCAGTCCGTATCGTTTCTGCTGAGGGCTTGGGATATTATTTCAATGGCTTTCTGTGGGTCGCTGCTGCATTCGCTAGCCAATAAAGCACTCTGAACTATTCGGTTATCTAAAACTTCCTTGAGTCGATTAACTGAGTAATTTTTTGGCGTTGACCGGTTTCTTACGGTAGAAATTTGTGGACAGAAAACATAATGAGGAATGCCATCATCCCTCAACCTAAACATTGATTGATGTTGGCTATTCGTGCCCAATACCCCAGAAAAGAAGCTAAATTTATGGGTAAAGTGATTCCCGACAGTAACGCTTATACCGCTATCTCCAGAAGGACTGAGAATCATAAAATCTGGTTTGGTATCGGCAATAAACTTATCAGGGTTGGCTAAGAATTCCTTACCCCAATCTTCCCCAGTTGTTTCACTGTTTAGGACATAACCTTTCCGTCCTAAATCAGTTAATAATTTATAAATTACTTTAGTCCTCTCCTTAGAATCGCAAAATATCCAGGGCTTTACTTCTGGCTTTAACAAGAAATTTATTAACGGGCTTCTATCCCTTTTCTTAATTTCTCCATCCTCGTCAATACCATCTATAAAAGTAATTTTATGTGGTGGTATTTTCTGAGTATTTTTAACCTTAATTACTCGCTTATTGCCTGCTATTCTTGCAATAAAATCTACGTATAAATTAGATAAATTACCATCAAGTAAAAATATCCTATCGCATTCTATAAGTGCTTGCTTAAATATTCGTAAAGCCCTAGCCTGCTTATCTCCTAGTGTTCCACCATTAACAGCATGTAATAACACAGATACAGTCTCATCTAGATAAATATCTTTCCCTTTAAAATATCCTTCTACATGGTGAATTGAGTCTAAGCATAAAGCGATATTACTTGAATCATCTGCTACTAAAGCTCTTGCATCTTCATCTTGATGTAAGTGATATATAGGTACCTTATCTTGTAATGCACGCTCTGAAGTTTGTAATAGTAAATTATTACGATATCCGATTATTAAGCTACCTTTTCCTAATAGTCTGGATTGTTTCAATTGTCGGATTAAAAAGTTCGTTTTACCGGTTCCTAACCCGCTATTAGCAGCAACAATTACATTACTGTTAGGGATATTTTCAATATTGAATTCTTTTTGATGTACGGTTGTATCTGCTGTAAATTTTCTAGAGCGTAACCATTTTTCCCACTTCCAATCATCATTTAAATCTTGTTTACTGTCACCAAAATTATCGATAAGTTTTATTTTGATATTATCTTGTAATTCGTCAATATCTTTGCTATTTGCCTTGCTTTCTTGTTGCCAGTAGGCAATCTTAGTTATCTCATCTGAGAATTTTTCTCTTAACCAATTGATTAAATTATTGCATTTTTTGTGGACTAATTTATTCTCTTCAAAACCTGCATCAGGAAACAATACTATAGGTAGCTTCCCATACTTATTAAGAGCTTGATTTATGTACTTCTCAAGTAATTTAGGCGATGAGAGCCACTGACCGCCAGCTGCACCAATAACCAAGTAATTCAGTCTTTGACTTATGAAATAAGGCTTTGACCCCGTACCCTCACAAATCGCAATCCCTACAGGTTTTTCCTTTGGATGATGTACAGATAGCGGTAATTCATCTTCTGGCTGTAGTTTTAATGTTGCTGTTTGGGGTGTACTCAACCACCGGTATCTACCACCATCATTAGAATTGTGTAGCCGTAACTGTAACGCGGTTTTTCTTCCCTCAAAATCCCGTACCGGGCATAAATAGCCATCACCGGAAACAACCAAATAATCCCCACTATCACCAATACCGGGCAACTCTAGGGGGTACTTGCGGTTAAGTTTTTGGTAACTGTTGGCTGACTTAAACCCACTATTCTTAATCTCATCATCAGTAAACCCGCGTCGTCTTAAATCTGAGACGGTCGCTGCATCAAGTTTTAAGCCGTCCAATATTGCACAATAGTGTTTATCTCTTTCTTCAGAGGATAAAGCCCTAGATTGAGCTTCTAGCTGCTGCTCCTTGGCTTCTCTCTCCCGTGCTTCATTCTGTTGCCTCCATTCTTCCCTTCTGGCTTCATTCCACTCTTGGGAATCATCAGGTTTGAAGATGCCCCAAAATCCACAAATGGAGTGACTAATACATTTGAAATTACCTACCACCTCAAACTTGCGAGTATCGGGGTGTCCAGCACAGAACCATACTTTATCTTGCGTGCCTTGCCTGCACTTGCCTGAAACGTCGCCACATACAGGGCATTGATTGTTTTTGGTAGTGGGGATAAGCTTCTGGGAAAATCTTATGCCGTTGCTTTGATATCTAAGGGGAGTCTTCATCTTGTCGCTTCCCCAGCTTCGTCTTCTTCGTACCAAATCGACCAATAATCACCACAAGCGCTTCCAGTGGTAAGGCATTCGTCTCTTATCTGTGCGAATTTTTTCTCTAATGCTTGCTTTGCTTTCTCCTGAAGTTTTGGGGGGAGTTCGTGGATAAAATCAGAACCCCAAAACGAAATCTCATCAACAACACTTTCGCTGACTTCGTTGATTGCTTCATCTAAGCTACCTGCAAGGAAGCCACCCTCACCAAGCACGTACCTCCAATCGCCGTTTTCTGGATATTTCTTTGGAGTAGTCATTTCACTACCTCCACATCCATGACGACAGCCAATATAAAAAGAGCTAGTTCACTACAAAAACCGCGTTCAGTAAGTAAATCGAGAGATTCTGTTAGTTTCTGCTCTCGAATGCATATCAATAATTCTTGATATGAAGTGCTACTCTGTGGTATATTTGTACCTATAAATGCTTTCTTTTTGCTTTTTGTGGGGATTGCCGTATCCCCTTTTGAAATTTTCATAATCTCTGATTCGCGCTCTACAAGTGAATCCGAAGATTATTAAGAAGATATCTCGTTCGTCTATGTTGATTTATTTGGTACACTCAAAACTATAAATTTGTTAATTTTAGTTCTGGAGTTTGTCTGGAAGTTCGTTCATATCTGCGATTGCTTGCAACAATCGCGGTGAAAGATATGAGTGATTATCTTCTGAATAATCTCTGGAATTTTTTTTAGAGTAGTATTGACTACGCTACTAAAAGCAAATCACAATATTTCGAGGAAGTAAATTTTTGGTGAGACCAGATTAAGGAATGGTTAAGTTGATTATTTTACTCGTCGCAGTGCTGGCACAAACGCCATCGCACCACTTTAAGCCTTCCAATTTTGCCCCGTACTTACTAAAAAATTTTTCGTCAAGAAACATTTCGCTTTCGTCATTAAATCTTAATAAAAATTCACGCCACTTCTGAGACAATCTAGTTTTTGATTGATTTCTGTAGTCCCAGAATGAAGCAACAGAGAACCAAAACCAATCATTAGAAGATGCGAAATGTTCCAATTTTTTTTTATGCTGCTCTGTGTCCTTAGTGGTACCTGTGAAAGTCTGCTTCAAATCTTGATAATATTCCCTAGTTTCTGTCAAGGTAGTATCTTCGCCTTCACCTTCTGCAAGAAAATTCTTGCAATTGTCGGTAGCCTCTACCAAGCAATATTCAATAAATAATTGTCTGGGACTTTGAAAGGGAAAATCTATATTTCTTTTGGATGCTTCAAGTTTGATGATTTTCCAACCTGCAATCATCAATTCTAATCTTGCAAAATGTGTAGTTGCTATTCTTTCTAAATAAATCTTTACCGCTTCATGCATTTCACAAGATTCAAATGGATCGGTGCAGAAGCCCTGAAGGTGATCTATTTTCGCCCCCATCCAACCCCAATATCGTTGTTTTTGAATCCATTGCGCTTTTTGATTTGAAGTGAGAATTTTGCCAAAAATCAAATAACGGGGAGGCAGCTTACAGATTTTTTTTCCAATCGTTTGGACTTTTGTATTTTTTTGCTCTTTAATCGATGTATCAGAAATCATCAGTAAAAAGTAAGAAGTGAATTTCAAAACAAAATTAGCAGCAAGTGTATGTGTATTGCTGCTTCTGGCTCTAAATTTTAATTAAGAAATAAGAAATAGAGCAATTTTGCTCAAACAAAACTAGGTAAGCAGTTTAGTTAACCAGTTCTGCGACAGAATTCTGCGCAGTCTTGCGTTAATCCCGAACATAGTCCTAAGAGTTTTCACTATCAGTGACTTGTGGTTGTTCTGGTAATTATGCTGCATAAGCTGGCTCGATGATTTCAAGTAATGGCGGGAAAATCTTTGACTTGTCACTACAAACCACGAGTAAGCTAACTCTGCTTTGGTTGCGGAAATACTCATCAAGGATTGCAAAGGCTTTTGTAGTTAGGTAGTGAGCATTTTTAAGAACTACTACTAACCGGGTATTTCCTATAAGAGTTTCTTGTACTTGAGAAATTAAATTTTCAACATCCTTGGCTTCGTATGCTTTTTGCGCGTCGAAGTCGATGATTGAGTCATATAAGTGATGCATTATTCTTCTCCTTTATCTTCAGAATCGTCTTGGTCAACCCTCTCGAAAGTCCCATCAGCGCGCCTTCTCCAGCCTCTTACCACTACATCATCTTCTGGATTACGCGGTTTAGACGGGTCGCGCCAATCGCGGTTAAAGTCATCATCTGACTTTTTGCCCCTGTTTGGTTCATTCCCGCTACTCACGCCACACCCTTGGTAGATTTATTTTTCTCAAGCCAAAGTTTGACCGCTTCTTCTAGAGCATCAGTCTGGCTTATCTCTTGAGAAGTGCAAGTAACTTTGAAGTCCTTTGCTACTTCCTTTGATATATATCCACTCACTTGAGCAAATTTTGGGTTGTTTCGTCTAGACACAAATCGATTGAAATTACAAATCATTTCACCTCCATTCTCTCACACGTAAAACTTTTCGCTTGCAGTACGGCAAACATTTTAACGTGCTTGCGTGCAAACATGCTAGTATATCTCTAAAAATACTGGAGTTGTCACATATATAAATTCACCATTGGCTTAATTCTTGGCTTGCTGCTATCGCTGTACCTAGCGCGTCCAATAGCAACAAACCAAGCGGTCAAATATTTCTACTGCCACATTCTTAAATAGTTAGGCGAGTACTGGCATACTCGCCCCAAGGATGTGCTGCTACCGCCACGATAACAACACTCAAATTATACCTATGAGAGATAAGAGACGAAAAGAGCTTGATTCCCGAAATACCCGAACTGTTACCGAGGGACGTTTAACCAATGCCCAAAAGGAGAGACAGAAGATTGAGCTACAAGAAAAAATTAATTTTCAGGAAGTAGCACAGCTAGAAGCCAAGCATGAAGGTGAGAAAGTAAAAACAGCAATAGCTTGGGCTAAAACTGACCTTCTGGAAGTTGACCTAGATATTCAGGAAGTCAAATTAGATGAGAAAAAGTTAGACAAGCAGATTGCTTTAACTTCCAAACAAATCAAGTCCGTAGAGCTAGGAGTAGTAGAAGACAAGCTACAGCTAGCAGCAGTTGCAGCAGAACTAGAACACGATAAATCAATCAAGCAGCTAGAAGGTATTTCTATAGAAATTGACGAGCTTGAGTTCAAGAATGAAGAACGTAAATCAATCGGTGAATCCTTTGGGGTGAAGTATACCCAAAGAGCTTTCCCAGTCCAAAAAATCAAGAATTATCTCAAAGGGGATGACTATGAAAATCAGAGATAATTCTCTCCAATATTATTTAATTCACCATTCAGCAGTTTTATTCTCTACCTCTTTAATCTCTAGATTTATAAACCTGCTAATTGCTCTTAACCTACCAAAAAGCTTAGGAGTAATTACAATTACTAGTTTTGGATTAATAGCATTAGTAATCTGGCTTTTCTGGTGTTATCAGAACTGGAGTAAAAATTGGTCATTACTCCAAAAAATCCACCACTATGGAATGTTAGGAACAATATTAATAGGCTTAATAATTGGCTTTATTTAGGATTTAAGCTAATGGATAAAACAGATACTCAAGCATCTGATTACACATTTAGGATGTTAATAGTAGCATTTTTAGCTGCTATTACGATACCTACTCAATTTATAGAAATTGATAAGAAGTATGACAATATACCAAAGGCTTTACCCTCTGTTATTGGCTTTATCTTGAGTATTTCAGTTATCCGGAATTCTAAGCACGAACTAACAGAATGTGAGAAAGATATCTCCTTAAGATATGAAGGTTTAGACGTACGGGAAAACCAGTTAGATGAACGTGAGGTGAGAATAATAAATGCTGAGAAAACAGCTAAATCCGAACGCGATAGAAAGCAAGCTGAATTAAATTCTAAAATCCAAAATATTAATGAAACTGAGGAAGATTTAAAGAAGAGATTAGATTCTATTAATCAGTTGATTGATGACAGAGCGGAGGTGATGGCAGAAAAATTAAATAATAGCTATATCGAACGTGAAAGGGAATTAGAAGCACAATACCAGGATAAACATAGCCAAGTAATGGCATGGTATGAACAGCAGCATAAAAAGTTAAATGATTACAAATATGACCTAGATAAAAAGATAGTAGAAGCTAAAACAGAGCATAACTTTGAGGTAGCAAAGTACGAACGAAAAATACAAGAATTACAGCTAACTATCCAGAAACTAAACAACAGGATAAAGCAGTTTAATTCCCCTAAATTTGCTACTGGAGGCGATGAGATAGCGTGTCTGGAGTGTAATAAAGTAATTTCCTTTTTATGGAAGCACGAACCAGCGATTGAGGTAGATGCCGAACCACTGGCATCCCCAATAGAGACAGGTGAACGTGAAACTAGATTTTGGTTACGACTACGCGACCCGTTACAATTCCCCTTGCTCAAGTCTGAGAAAATACTAAACGGCATTCGTTTTGAGGTAGGGAAAAATACCTCCCCAGTCATCCAACAGGAAGAAAGCACAGACCTGGTAAGGGTAACCCTACCTTGGAACTCAAAAGCACCAAAGCCAGAAGACTTAAACCGCGAATCAGTCGAAAAACGTATTAAAAATGTTCTAGACGTTGGTACAGACAGGTCATGGCTTGTTACTGGTCATCCCGGTGCTGGTAAGACTTCCGTGCTGATTTACTTAGGTCAACAGCTTGGCGGTCAAGATGCTATCAAAATTGCTCTCAATCCACACCAAGACGAACAATCTAGTTACTCTAAGTATGGCTATATAGAAATTAATGAATTATCAGAGATTCTTGACTATATCAACTTATGTAAAGCCGAATTAGAGCTTAGAAGAAAAAATAAAACCAGAAGATTTAAATTAGTTATCGCGGTCGATGAGTTAGGAGCGGTCTTAGATGTTGGTAGTCCAGATGAAATTATGGCTACTTTCCGAAAGCTCGCGGTAGAAGGTCGCAAGTTAGGTTTAATCGTTCTGATTGGTAATCATAGCCAAACTACAAAAGCGGTATTGATGGATGGTGAGTTTAGAAGTGCTTTTTATCAGTTGTTTCTGGTAGGTGCTGCTAGGTACGCAGTTGAGCAACCACACAGAAACACTGGCTTGTCTAAGTTGGAAGAGAACTATATCAAGAATTCTGCTTATCCTGCTTTGCTGTTGAGTAATATGCAGTATTCCCTAGCCAAGCATCCTACTCACGGAGAGTATAAAATTTATCGATATAAAGGGAATAAACCGCGTAATTTACAGGAGTGTAACAAAGTTACAGAAATATGGGAACTTTTGGAAATTCTTGGTAATAAAACTAAGACATACGATGGTCGGATAATCGATGTATCTATTTCTGAGAAAGCTTTTAGCGAGTTACAAGATTTTTCTGAAATCCCCGTCGAGTTCCAAGTTACACCTGGAAATTCCCAAAAAGAGGGTTTTGAAATTTGGGAACGAATTAAAAATCTAATAGAAAAACATGGGAAGTCTTATGTGATAAAAGAAACTTTAGATTGTAAGGGTAGGAATTACCAGAAAGGTGTTGATTATCTGGCTTTTTTAGAACAGAAATATGGGGAGCAAAGGAATGAGCAATATAGATAGCTACGACATATTTTCAAAGCTTGAAGGTTATTTGCATGACAGGAAGCAAGAAGCATTGTTTGAGGCATTGGAGAAATTTGTAGAATCTATCAAGCGTTTAGGTTATAGCGAGCTTGATTTTTTCGAGAGTGTGGCTGATTTCATCAGCAAAAATCACAGCCAAGAAACATTGGAAGCTATGGATAATCTGATCCAAGTTTTTAAAGTTTTTAAGGGAGAGCCAATAGATTAAGTAACCAGTTATAAAAATATAACTAGTTCTTGACAATATCATAACTAGTTAATTAAACTATAACTAGTTAATAAATAATAACTGGTTATTAAGAGGTTTTAAGATGTCTAAGGCAGTACAAGCAAGAGTAAATGAATTATTCGAGGCTACAAAAGACTTACAGTCATTTGATGACATGCAACCTTATTGCGATGACTTTAATAACTGGATAAAAGAAAATACCTCATATAGTCAGAAGTCATTAGGGACAGTGCTTTCCCGTGCTGGCTTATACAAGAAATTTAGGGAAGTTGATTTAGAGCAGGACGTGAATGCTGTAGCAGTCCAGAAATATGACAGAGAAGGAAAACCAGCCGGTACTGACCTTAAGCACTATGTCCTTACCCAATGTGGCTTAAAGAAAGAAGAATGGGTAGAAAGAAATACTACTACACGCGCTACAGATAGGTTACAAAATGGCAATGAAATCGATCCAGAGCAGTATTTAGAAGTTATTGGTAGATTACTAGAAAGTGAGGATGTTCACGAGCTAGCAGTAGGTTTGATTGGTGCTACAGGTAGAAGACCTCATGAGATATTAGCCCGCGCTAAATTTACTCCTGTCGATGGTGAAGAATATCAGGTAATGTTTGAAGGACAGGGTAAAAAACGCGGTGAAAAGCCAGTATTTAAGATTGCTACCTTATATCCTGCTAGTTACATAATTAAAAAGCATAACCAGTTACAAAAAGAAGAAAGCACCAAAGCATTACTAAAAGAGGTAAGAAAGGAATTCCCTAAAGATGTAGCAGCACAAAACCGTGCTATTGATTCTCGTCGTAATGGTTCTCTTAACCGTGTAGTCCGTGCTTATTTTGGGGATAAGGATACTGATAAACCAGTTTTACCGATTAGACATGGTGAGGAAACAGACAACTGTAAGGCTTTACGTGCTGCCTATGCTGCTTTGGCGACAGAGCGCGACTGCAATAAGTCTGTTGGTGAGAAGATGCTACATGCTGCCAGACTTTTAGGGCATTATGTAGGGGAAAAGCCTACAGACAGCGACCTCAAGAACACAGTGACAACTTTGGGCTATCTGGACTATTACACCACTTTGCCTGTACCTTTCCCAGAAATAAGTACAAAGAGCAAAGTTAAAATTACTAATGTCAGAGTTGATTCTGAAGATTTAGAAACTATTAAAGAGCTACAAGAAAAGTGGGAGTTACCTAGTCAGCAAGTTACAGTAAAAAACTTAATTGAGCTAGCTCAAAAAGCTAAGGAATTAGAAGAAAAATTATTAGATGCAATCGCTCAAATAGAAGAATTAAAAGTTCAAGAAATAGAAACTACTGAGGATGAACCCGATATGGACAGTTTAGATTCTAGAATTAGCCGTATTCTGGATGAGAAGCTATCTCAATTACTCCCACAGTTAAACCAAGGTGAGGTAGTTGCTACCGCTAGAAAGTCTACAAAGTCTCAAGCAAGGGTAGATGATACTGACTGGGAATCTATGCCTAGTGAAGAGTTAAAGAACAATAAGTCTAGGGGTGCTGCTCAAGAGAAGCTTAGAAGGTCTTTTTTAGCGATTACAGAACACAATGACCATAAGGCTAGGGATAACAATGGTCAGCCAGATGCTAACCAGATGTGGGTAGTGAATAATCAAGCCTTACGTCAACTATCTGGCTGTAATGGGATGTTGGTTAAGGATTGGATGGAAGCTCATAGAGTTGCTATCGACGACCACAATAATAAATACGGGTTAGGAACTTACCATAACAAAGGACGTGGTGATATCAATGAAGCTATTAGCTGGTAAATACTAAAATAGGCAACACAAATAACTTGCTAATTTGAAGAACTTTGAATTAGCAATCAAAAATTAGCGCTACATAAAGCACGTAATAAAAAGCCAACAAAAAGTAGGCGTTACGGTGCAACGCTTTTCAGATATTCAGTTGTACTTCGGTTGCGGCGTTCCGATGGGAACCTCGGTTATGAGTTACGGTTGTGCCGTCTTAATCCAGGCTTCCGCCCGCCCGCGAACACTAAAATTTTTGCCCTACTCTAAGCCACCAGTGCCATCCACCAGTGACCCGAAGCCGTTCGAGAGTCTTGCTATGCTTGCAGGAAGGTGCACAACTACCCTGAGTCTCCGCTTTCGCTAACTCTTAACTCAATTAAGTCGCCCTCACTATCCGCTAGCTGCCTTGGATTTGTTCGACCGTTCGACGCTTTCTAATCGCCTTTACCTGCGGAGAGTTACGCTAAGGTCAGTCTTCAAAACCTGTACACACTAGTTTTAGATGGTTGGAGTCGTTACCCCATATCGATATTTCATATGGGAGGCAACAATATTATCTCATAAGAACCCATCCCTAGATAAACACCTTGGCGATATCAAGCCAATCCCTTATCTGCACAGCTTTTCAAGAGAAATACCCAGAAAATGGCAACCCGATTCACCAAAAGCGACTGCGTATATACGCAGTCAGACCATAGATTAATCCACACAAAAAGCTACAGCAGCATAGAAAATTTCAATGCCTATTCATATCAATAAAAGTTGATGCAATTGCCAGTACAATCAGATCTCAATACTGATTTACTTGGCGCGCTAAATATGCGACAGGAAGCAATCTAGTTACAGGTTAAATAACTGGTTTGTTTCTTATAACTAGTACGTATGCTTAACCAGTTACTAAATTAGTATCACTAGTTACGCAACTATAGCAGATGATTTGTTGAGATTAAATAACTAGTTAGATGCAAGTAGTTATGTAGTTGTACTAATATTATAACTGGATACTCAAAGCATTGCTAACAAAAGGCTACAAGGGTTAACGCCATAAGTAAATTGTAACCAGTTACGCATACATAAAAACCAGTTATGCAGATATCATGATGTATGCATAACTGGTTAAGCTAATGCAGACATCATGATATCAACCAGTTATATCTGTTAATTTAAATTAACAGATATAACTGGTTGATATCATGATGTCTGCATTAGCTTAACCAGTTATGCATACATCATGATATCTGCATAACTGGTTTTTATGTATGCGTAACTGGTTACAATTTACTTATGGCGTTAACCCTTGTAGCCTTTTGTTAGCAATGCTTTGAGTATCCAGTTATAATATTAGTACAACTACATAACTACTTGCATCTAACTAGTTATTTAATCTCAACAAATCATCTGCTATAGTTGCGTAACTAGTGATACTAATTTAGTAACTGGTTAAGCATACGTACTAGTTATAAGAAACAAACCAGTTATTTAACCTGTAACTAGATTGCTTCCTGTCGCATATTTAGCGCGCCAAGTAAATCAGTATTGAGATCTGATTGTACTGGCAATTGCATCAACTTTTATTGATATGAATAGGCATTGAAATTTTCTATGCTGCTGTAGCTTTTTGTGTGGATTAATCTATGGTCTGACTGCGTATATACGCAGTCGCTTTTGGTGAATCGGGTTGCCATTTTCTGGGTATTTCTCTTGAAAAGCTGTGCAGATAAGGGATTGGCTTGATATCGCCAAGGTGTTTATCTAGGGATGGGTTCTTATGAGATAATATTGTTGCCTCCCATATGAAATATCGATATGGGGTAACGACTCCAACCATCTAAAACTAGTGTGTACAGGTTTTGAAGACTGACCTTAGCGTAACTCTCCGCAGGTAAAGGCGATTAGAAAGCGTCGAACGGTCGAACAAATCCAAGGCAGCTAGCGGATAGTGAGGGCGACTTAATTGAGTTAAGAGTTAGCGAAAGCGGAGACTCAGGGTAGTTGTGCACCTTCCTGCAAGCATAGCAAGACTCTCGAACGGCTTCGGGTCACTGGTGGATGGCACTGGTGGCTTAGAGTAGGGCAAAAATTTTAGTGTTCGCGGGCGGGCGGAAGCCTGGATTAAGACGGCACAACCGTAACTCATAACCGAGGTTCCCATCGGAACGCCGCAACCGAAGTACAACTGAATATCTGAAAAGCGTTGCACCGTAACGCCTACTTTTTGTTGGCTTTTTATTACGTGCTTTATGTAGCGCTAATTTTTGATTGCTAATTCAAAGTTCTTCAAATTAGCAAGTTATTTGTGTTGCCTATTTTAGTATTTACCAGCTAATAGCTTCATTGATATCACCACGTCCTTTGTTATGGTAAGTTCCTAACCCGTATTTATTATTGTGGTCGTCGATAGCAACTCTATGAGCTTCCATCCAATCCTTAACCAACATCCCATTACAGCCAGATAGTTGACGTAAGGCTTGATTATTCACTACCCACATCTGGTTAGCATCTGGCTGACCATTGTTATCCCTAGCCTTATGGTCATTGTGTTCTGTAATCGCTAAAAAAGACCTTCTAAGCTTCTCTTGAGCAGCACCCCTAGACTTATTGTTCTTTAACTCTTCACTAGGCATAGATTCCCAGTCAGTATCATCTACCCTTGCTTGAGACTTTGTAGACTTTCTAGCGGTAGCAACTACCTCACCTTGGTTTAACTGTGGGAGTAATTGAGATAGCTTCTCATCCAGAATACGGCTAATTCTAGAATCTAAACTGTCCATATCGGGTTCATCCTCAGTAGTTTCTATTTCTTGAACTTTTAATTCTTCTATTTGAGCGATTGCATCTAATAATTTTTCTTCTAATTCCTTAGCTTTTTGAGCTAGCTCAATTAAGTTTTTTACTGTAACTTGCTGACTAGGTAACTCCCACTTTTCTTGTAGCTCTTTAATAGTTTCTAAATCTTCAGAATCAACTCTGACATTAGTAATTTTAACTTTGCTCTTTGTACTTATTTCTGGGAAAGGTACAGGCAAAGTGGTGTAATAGTCCAGATAGCCCAAAGTTGTCACTGTGTTCTTGAGGTCGCTGTCTGTAGGCTTTTCCCCTACATAATGCCCTAAAAGTCTGGCAGCATGTAGCATCTTCTCACCAACAGACTTATTGCAGTCGCGCTCTGTCGCCAAAGCAGCATAGGCAGCACGTAAAGCCTTACAGTTGTCTGTTTCCTCACCATGTCTAATCGGTAAAACTGGTTTATCAGTATCCTTATCCCCAAAATAAGCACGGACTACACGGTTAAGAGAACCATTACGACGAGAATCAATAGCACGGTTTTGTGCTGCTACATCTTTAGGGAATTCCTTTCTTACCTCTTTTAGTAATGCTTTGGTGCTTTCTTCTTTTTGTAACTGGTTATGCTTTTTAATTATGTAACTAGCAGGATATAAGGTAGCAATCTTAAATACTGGCTTTTCACCGCGTTTTTTACCCTGTCCTTCAAACATTACCTGATATTCTTCACCATCGACAGGAGTAAATTTAGCGCGGGCTAATATCTCATGAGGTCTTCTACCTGTAGCACCAATCAAACCTACTGCTAGCTCGTGAACATCCTCACTTTCTAGTAATCTACCAATAACTTCTAAATACTGCTCTGGATCGATTTCATTGCCATTTTGTAACCTATCTGTAGCGCGTGTAGTAGTATTTCTTTCTACCCATTCTTCTTTCTTTAAGCCACATTGGGTAAGGACATAGTGCTTAAGGTCAGTACCGGCTGGTTTTCCTTCTCTGTCATATTTCTGGACTGCTACAGCATTCACGTCCTGCTCTAAATCAACTTCCCTAAATTTCTTGTATAAGCCAGCACGGGAAAGCACTGTCCCTAATGACTTCTGACTATATGAGGTATTTTCTTTTATCCAGTTATTAAAGTCATCGCAATAAGGTTGCATGTCATCAAATGACTGTAAGTCTTTTGTAGCCTCGAATAATTCATTTACTCTTGCTTGTACTGCCTTAGACATCTTAAAACCTCTTAATAACCAGTTATTATTTATTAACTAGTTATAGTTTAATTAACTAGTTATGATATTGTCAAGAACTAGTTATATTTTTATAACTGGTTACTTAATCTATTGGCTCTCCCTTAAAAACTTTAAAAACTTGGATCAGATTATCCATAGCTTCCAATGTTTCTTGGCTGTGATTTTTGCTGATGAAATCAGCCACACTCTCGAAAAAATCAAGCTCGCTATAACCTAAACGCTTGATAGATTCTACAAATTTCTCCAATGCCTCAAACAATGCTTCTTGCTTCCTGTCATGCAAATAACCTTCAAGCTTTGAAAATATGTCGTAGCTATCTATATTGCTCATTCCTTTGCTCCCCATATTTCTGTTCTAAAAAAGCCAGATAATCAACACCTTTCTGGTAATTCCTACCCTTACAATCTAAAGTTTCTTTTATCACATAAGACTTCCCATGTTTTTCTATTAGATTTTTAATTCGTTCCCAAATTTCAAAACCCTCTTTTTGGGAATTTCCAGGTGTAACTTGGAACTCGACGGGGATTTCAGAAAAATCTTGTAACTCGCTAAAAGCTTTCTCAGAAATAGATACATCGATTATCCGACCATCGTATGTCTTAGTTTTATTACCAAGAATTTCCAAAAGTTCCCATATTTCTGTAACTTTGTTACACTCCTGTAAATTACGCGGTTTATTCCCTTTATATCGATAAATTTTATACTCTCCGTGAGTAGGATGCTTGGCTAGGGAATACTGCATATTACTCAACAGCAAAGCAGGATAAGCAGAATTCTTGATATAGTTCTCTTCCAACTTAGACAAGCCAGTGTTTCTGTGTGGTTGCTCAACTGCGTACCTAGCAGCACCTACCAGAAACAACTGATAAAAAGCACTTCTAAACTCACCATCCATCAATACCGCTTTTGTAGTTTGGCTATGATTACCAATCAGAACGATTAAACCTAACTTGCGACCTTCTACCGCGAGCTTTCGGAAAGTAGCCATAATTTCATCTGGACTACCAACATCTAAGACCGCTCCTAACTCATCGACCGCGATAACTAATTTAAATCTTCTGGTTTTATTTTTTCTTCTAAGCTCTAATTCGGCTTTACATAAGTTGATATAGTCAAGAATCTCTGATAATTCATTAATTTCTATATAGCCATACTTAGAGTAACTAGATTGTTCGTCTTGGTGTGGATTGAGAGCAATTTTGATAGCATCTTGACCGCCAAGCTGTTGACCTAAGTAAATCAGCACGGAAGTCTTACCAGCACCGGGATGACCAGTAACAAGCCATGACCTGTCTGTACCAACGTCTAGAACATTTTTAATACGTTTTTCGACTGATTCGCGGTTTAAGTCTTCTGGCTTTGGTGCTTTTGAGTTCCAAGGTAGGGTTACCCTTACCAGGTCTGTGCTTTCTTCCTGTTGGATGACTGGGGAGGTATTTTTCCCTACCTCAAAACGAATGCCGTTTAGTATTTTCTCAGACTTGAGCAAGGGGAATTGTAACGGGTCGCGTAGTCGTAACCAAAATCTAGTTTCACGTTCACCTGTCTCTATTGGGGATGCCAGTGGTTCGGCATCTACCTCAATCGCTGGTTCGTGCTTCCATAAAAAGGAAATTACTTTATTACACTCCAGACACGCTATCTCATCGCCTCCAGTAGCAAATTTAGGGGAATTAAACTGCTTTATCCTGTTGTTTAGTTTCTGGATAGTTAGCTGTAATTCTTGTATTTTTCGTTCGTACTTTGCTACCTCAAAGTTATGCTCTGTTTTAGCTTCTACTATCTTTTTATCTAGGTCATATTTGTAATCATTTAACTTTTTATGCTGCTGTTCATACCATGCCATTACTTGGCTATGTTTATCCTGGTATTGTGCTTCTAATTCCCTTTCACGTTCGATATAGCTATTATTTAATTTTTCTGCCATCACCTCCGCTCTGTCATCAATCAACTGATTAATAGAATCTAATCTCTTCTTTAAATCTTCCTCAGTTTCATTAATATTTTGGATTTTAGAATTTAATTCAGCTTGCTTTCTATCGCGTTCGGATTTAGCTGTTTTCTCAGCATTTATTATTCTCACCTCACGTTCATCTAACTGGTTTTCCCGTACGTCTAAACCTTCATATCTTAAGGAGATATCTTTCTCACATTCTGTTAGTTCGTGCTTAGAATTCCGGATAACTGAAATACTCAAGATAAAGCCAATAACAGAGGGTAAAGCCTTTGGTATATTGTCATACTTCTTATCAATTTCTATAAATTGAGTAGGTATCGTAATAGCAGCTAAAAATGCTACTATTAACATCCTAAATGTGTAATCAGATGCTTGAGTATCTGTTTTATCCATTAGCTTAAATCCTAAATAAAGCCAATTATTAAGCCTATTAATATTGTTCCTAACATTCCATAGTGGTGGATTTTTTGGAGTAATGACCAATTTTTACTCCAGTTCTGATAACACCAGAAAAGCCAGATTACTAATGCTATTAATCCAAAACTAGTAATTGTAATTACTCCTAAGCTTTTTGGTAGGTTAAGAGCAATTAGCAGGTTTATAAATCTAGAGATTAAAGAGGTAGAGAATAAAACTGCTGAATGGTGAATTAAATAATATTGGAGAGAATTATCTCTGATTTTCATAGTCATCCCCTTTGAGATAATTCTTGATTTTTTGGACTGGGAAAGCTCTTTGGGTATACTTCACCCCAAAGGATTCACCGATTGATTTACGTTCTTCATTCTTGAACTCAAGCTCGTCAATTTCTATAGAAATACCTTCTAGCTGCTTGATTGATTTATCGTGTTCTAGTTCTGCTGCAACTGCTGCTAGCTGTAGCTTGTCTTCTACTACTCCTAGCTCTACGGACTTGATTTGTTTGGAAGTTAAAGCAATCTGCTTGTCTAACTTTTTCTCATCTAATTTGACTTCCTGAATATCTAGGTCAACTTCCAGAAGGTCAGTTTTAGCCCAAGCTATTGCTGTTTTTACTTTCTCACCTTCATGCTTGGCTTCTAGCTGTGCTACTTCCTGAAAATTAATTTTTTCTTGTAGCTCAATCTTCTGTCTCTCCTTTTGGGCATTGGTTAAACGTCCCTCGGTAACAGTTCGGGTATTTCGGGAATCAAGCTCTTTTCGTCTCTTATCTCTCATAGGTATAATTTGAGTGTTGTTATCGTGGCGGTAGCAGCACATCCTTGGGGCGAGTATGCCAGTACTCGCCTAACTATTTAAGAATGTGGCAGTAGAAATATTTGACCGCTTGGTTTGTTGCTATTGGACGCGCTAGGTACAGCGATAGCAGCAAGCCAAGAATTAAGCCAATGGTGAATTTATATATGTGACAACTCCAGTATTTTTAGAGATATACTAGCATGTTTGCACGCAAGCACGTTAAAATGTTTGCCGTACTGCAAGCGAAAAGTTTTACGTGTGAGAGAATGGAGGTGAAATGATTTGTAATTTCAATCGATTTGTGTCTAGACGAAACAACCCAAAATTTGCTCAAGTGAGTGGATATATATCAAAGGAAGTAGCAAAGGACTTCAAAGTTACTTGCACTTCTCAAGAGATAAGCCAGACTGATGCTCTAGAAGAAGCGGTCAAACTTTGGCTTGAGAAAAATAAATCTACCAAGGGTGTGGCGTGAGTAGCGGGAATGAACCAAACAGGGGCAAAAAGTCAGATGATGACTTTAACCGCGATTGGCGCGACCCGTCTAAACCGCGTAATCCAGAAGATGATGTAGTGGTAAGAGGCTGGAGAAGGCGCGCTGATGGGACTTTCGAGAGGGTTGACCAAGACGATTCTGAAGATAAAGGAGAAGAATAATGCATCACTTATATGACTCAATCATCGACTTCGACGCGCAAAAAGCATACGAAGCCAAGGATGTTGAAAATTTAATTTCTCAAGTACAAGAAACTCTTATAGGAAATACCCGGTTAGTAGTAGTTCTTAAAAATGCTCACTACCTAACTACAAAAGCCTTTGCAATCCTTGATGAGTATTTCCGCAACCAAAGCAGAGTTAGCTTACTCGTGGTTTGTAGTGACAAGTCAAAGATTTTCCCGCCATTACTTGAAATCATCGAGCCAGCTTATGCAGCATAATTACCAGAACAACCACAAGTCACTGATAGTGAAAACTCTTAGGACTATGTTCGGGATTAACGCAAGACTGCGCAGAATTCTGTCGCAGAACTGGTTAACTAAACTGCTTACCTAGTTTTGTTTGAGCAAAATTGCTCTATTTCTTATTTCTTAATTAAAATTTAGAGCCAGAAGCAGCAATACACATACACTTGCTGCTAATTTTGTTTTGAAATTCACTTCTTACTTTTTACTGATGATTTCTGATACATCGATTAAAGAGCAAAAAAATACAAAAGTCCAAACGATTGGAAAAAAAATCTGTAAGCTGCCTCCCCGTTATTTGATTTTTGGCAAAATTCTCACTTCAAATCAAAAAGCGCAATGGATTCAAAAACAACGATATTGGGGTTGGATGGGGGCGAAAATAGATCACCTTCAGGGCTTCTGCACCGATCCATTTGAATCTTGTGAAATGCATGAAGCGGTAAAGATTTATTTAGAAAGAATAGCAACTACACATTTTGCAAGATTAGAATTGATGATTGCAGGTTGGAAAATCATCAAACTTGAAGCATCCAAAAGAAATATAGATTTTCCCTTTCAAAGTCCCAGACAATTATTTATTGAATATTGCTTGGTAGAGGCTACCGACAATTGCAAGAATTTTCTTGCAGAAGGTGAAGGCGAAGATACTACCTTGACAGAAACTAGGGAATATTATCAAGATTTGAAGCAGACTTTCACAGGTACCACTAAGGACACAGAGCAGCATAAAAAAAAATTGGAACATTTCGCATCTTCTAATGATTGGTTTTGGTTCTCTGTTGCTTCATTCTGGGACTACAGAAATCAATCAAAAACTAGATTGTCTCAGAAGTGGCGTGAATTTTTATTAAGATTTAATGACGAAAGCGAAATGTTTCTTGACGAAAAATTTTTTAGTAAGTACGGGGCAAAATTGGAAGGCTTAAAGTGGTGCGATGGCGTTTGTGCCAGCACTGCGACGAGTAAAATAATCAACTTAACCATTCCTTAATCTGGTCTCACCAAAAATTTACTTCCTCGAAATATTGTGATTTGCTTTTAGTAGCGTAGTCAATACTACTCTAAAAAAAATTCCAGAGATTATTCAGAAGATAATCACTCATATCTTTCACCGCGATTGTTGCAAGCAATCGCAGATATGAACGAACTTCCAGACAAACTCCAGAACTAAAATTAACAAATTTATAGTTTTGAGTGTACCAAATAAATCAACATAGACGAACGAGATATCTTCTTAATAATCTTCGGATTCACTTGTAGAGCGCGAATCAGAGATTATGAAAATTTCAAAAGGGGATACGGCAATCCCCACAAAAAGCAAAAAGAAAGCATTTATAGGTACAAATATACCACAGAGTAGCACTTCATATCAAGAATTATTGATATGCATTCGAGAGCAGAAACTAACAGAATCTCTCGATTTACTTACTGAACGCGGTTTTTGTAGTGAACTAGCTCTTTTTATATTGGCTGTCGTCATGGATGTGGAGGTAGTGAAATGACTACTCCAAAGAAATATCCAGAAAACGGCGATTGGAGGTACGTGCTTGGTGAGGGTGGCTTCCTTGCAGGTAGCTTAGATGAAGCAATCAACGAAGTCAGCGAAAGTGTTGTTGATGAGATTTCGTTTTGGGGTTCTGATTTTATCCACGAACTCCCCCCAAAACTTCAGGAGAAAGCAAAGCAAGCATTAGAGAAAAAATTCGCACAGATAAGAGACGAATGCCTTACCACTGGAAGCGCTTGTGGTGATTATTGGTCGATTTGGTACGAAGAAGACGAAGCTGGGGAAGCGACAAGATGAAGACTCCCCTTAGATATCAAAGCAACGGCATAAGATTTTCCCAGAAGCTTATCCCCACTACCAAAAACAATCAATGCCCTGTATGTGGCGACGTTTCAGGCAAGTGCAGGCAAGGCACGCAAGATAAAGTATGGTTCTGTGCTGGACACCCCGATACTCGCAAGTTTGAGGTGGTAGGTAATTTCAAATGTATTAGTCACTCCATTTGTGGATTTTGGGGCATCTTCAAACCTGATGATTCCCAAGAGTGGAATGAAGCCAGAAGGGAAGAATGGAGGCAACAGAATGAAGCACGGGAGAGAGAAGCCAAGGAGCAGCAGCTAGAAGCTCAATCTAGGGCTTTATCCTCTGAAGAAAGAGATAAACACTATTGTGCAATATTGGACGGCTTAAAACTTGATGCAGCGACCGTCTCAGATTTAAGACGACGCGGGTTTACTGATGATGAGATTAAGAATAGTGGGTTTAAGTCAGCCAACAGTTACCAAAAACTTAACCGCAAGTACCCCCTAGAGTTGCCCGGTATTGGTGATAGTGGGGATTATTTGGTTGTTTCCGGTGATGGCTATTTATGCCCGGTACGGGATTTTGAGGGAAGAAAAACCGCGTTACAGTTACGGCTACACAATTCTAATGATGGTGGTAGATACCGGTGGTTGAGTACACCCCAAACAGCAACATTAAAACTACAGCCAGAAGATGAATTACCGCTATCTGTACATCATCCAAAGGAAAAACCTGTAGGGATTGCGATTTGTGAGGGTACGGGGTCAAAGCCTTATTTCATAAGTCAAAGACTGAATTACTTGGTTATTGGTGCAGCTGGCGGTCAGTGGCTCTCATCGCCTAAATTACTTGAGAAGTACATAAATCAAGCTCTTAATAAGTATGGGAAGCTACCTATAGTATTGTTTCCTGATGCAGGTTTTGAAGAGAATAAATTAGTCCACAAAAAATGCAATAATTTAATCAATTGGTTAAGAGAAAAATTCTCAGATGAGATAACTAAGATTGCCTACTGGCAACAAGAAAGCAAGGCAAATAGCAAAGATATTGACGAATTACAAGATAATATCAAAATAAAACTTATCGATAATTTTGGTGACAGTAAACAAGATTTAAATGATGATTGGAAGTGGGAAAAATGGTTACGCTCTAGAAAATTTACAGCAGATACAACCGTACATCAAAAAGAATTCAATATTGAAAATATCCCTAACAGTAATGTAATTGTTGCTGCTAATAGCGGGTTAGGAACCGGTAAAACGAACTTTTTAATCCGACAATTGAAACAATCCAGACTATTAGGAAAAGGTAGCTTAATAATCGGATATCGTAATAATTTACTATTACAAACTTCAGAGCGTGCATTACAAGATAAGGTACCTATATATCACTTACATCAAGATGAAGATGCAAGAGCTTTAGTAGCAGATGATTCAAGTAATATCGCTTTATGCTTAGACTCAATTCACCATGTAGAAGGATATTTTAAAGGGAAAGATATTTATCTAGATGAGACTGTATCTGTGTTATTACATGCTGTTAATGGTGGAACACTAGGAGATAAGCAGGCTAGGGCTTTACGAATATTTAAGCAAGCACTTATAGAATGCGATAGGATATTTTTACTTGATGGTAATTTATCTAATTTATACGTAGATTTTATTGCAAGAATAGCAGGCAATAAGCGAGTAATTAAGGTTAAAAATACTCAGAAAATACCACCACATAAAATTACTTTTATAGATGGTATTGACGAGGATGGAGAAATTAAGAAAAGGGATAGAAGCCCGTTAATAAATTTCTTGTTAAAGCCAGAAGTAAAGCCCTGGATATTTTGCGATTCTAAGGAGAGGACTAAAGTAATTTATAAATTATTAACTGATTTAGGACGGAAAGGTTATGTCCTAAACAGTGAAACAACTGGGGAAGATTGGGGTAAGGAATTCTTAGCCAACCCTGATAAGTTTATTGCCGATACCAAACCAGATTTTATGATTCTCAGTCCTTCTGGAGATAGCGGTATAAGCGTTACTGTCGGGAATCACTTTACCCATAAATTTAGCTTCTTTTCTGGGGTATTGGGCACGAATAGCCAACATCAATCAATGTTTAGGTTGAGGGATGATGGCATTCCTCATTATGTTTTCTGTCCACAAATTTCTACCGTAAGAAACCGGTCAACGCCAAAAAATTACTCAGTTAATCGACTCAAGGAAGTTTTAGATAACCGAATAGTTCAGAGTGCTTTATTGGCTAGCGAATGCAGCAGCGACCCACAGAAAGCCATTGAAATAATATCCCAAGCCCTCAGCAGAAACGATACGGACTGGCACGGGCTATCCCTAGAACTGACGGGGCTTGATAACTTCGAGATGGATAATTTACGCGAGTGCTTAATTCATGCCTTAAAAGAAGCTGGACACAATATAGAAGTCACCCAATGGGAGACAGTTGAGCAAGCAAAGGAATCGGAAAAAGAAGCCAAGGAAGAAATACAGAAAATTCATTCCCAAGAAGTTTTTGACGCGGTTCCTTTTAATTCGATAGAGGAAGCAAATCACAAAGCTAAGAACTCCCCTAATAAAGATACACAGCGAAAAATCGAAAAGACTCGGTTACTAGACAGGTTACCAAGAATTGAGCATTCTTCGGTATGGTCACAAGAATTCATTTACAATTGCACCAAGAAACACCGCGATTTCATGAGGCAACAAGAGCGATACTGGCTACTGAAAAATTTTGAAGTATCCGAGAAAAGGCATGAAGCTAGCTGGAATTTTTTGACCACACAAGAGGACTTCTTTAGTCGTAGTGCGTCGATGATGAGTCACGACGTGATATGGGCTTTAAAAGAACTAAATATCCTAGAACTCATAGAAAGCAATAAAGAGTATCACAAAGATTCTCCAGAAATAACTAGGCTAATCAATCTTTTGCGAAGTCGTAATGACATCCAGTTGGCTTTGAGGCTAAACCAATTAGAACCACAGACACAAGAAGGTAAAGAAAGAATTAGAATTCTGAACCAACTTCTTAACCTAATTGGATTTAAATCGCAATTTATAGCTCGGAATAGAAGAAAAATAGGCACTAAAACTGTACGGGCAAGAGAGTATCAAATAGTACCCATTGGCTCTCTCAAGCACGTACCCACACCCCCCCATATATATAAGGAAGCCAAGGGGTGTGGGACACCACCTGAGACCATGCCAGATAAGGAATACAGGGATTTTGACCTGTTAGCTGCTAGAACTGCGATACTTGAATGTGTAGAGTACAAATTTACTAAATGGATGGATGAAAAATCTGATTCGATTAGTTGGGAGGTGGAAAAACCAGAAGAGGAAATTGAGACTTTTACTGAGTATGAAAAAACACTTTATAAAACAGTCGAGCACGTACCCACACCCCCCCATATATATAAGGAAGCCAAGGGGTGTGGGACACCACCTGAGACCATGCCTGACAAGGAATATAGCGATTATGGAGAGACAGAGCAAACCCGTGGGAAATTACAGGATGCACAAAGTACTGAGATACCCTCAGAATGGTATAAGCCAGAGAATATTGCCGATGTTACCCAGATGCTCACGTTGTGCGATAGTTCGGAATCTTTGGAATTGTTGCGAAAGTGCGATATACCTCCTGAGATTTTCAAAGCAGCATCTCGCAAGCTTCCAAAGGATAAGCGGGATGAAATCAGGCAATGGGTACTTGAAAGCGCTTAAGGGTTTAAAAAGCTAAAATAGATACGCAATAAAACGCAATTTTACGAAGTGGTAAATCTAACCGCAAAGCAAGCCAAAGCATTAACCTTACTAGCTGCTGGTGCTACAAATGCCGAAGCTGCTAAAGGTGCTGGTGTATCGCTTCGCACTATCGATAATTGGAAGGCTAAGCCAGATTTTCAGAAGTTACTGAGTTATGCCGTGCAAGCACAGTTGAATTCGAGTTTAGCTGAGCTTGTTGCCGGTGCTTCGGATGCGGTTAAGGAGTTGAATTCAATAATTACTAGTCCAGATACTCCCAGTAGAGTTAAGGTTACCGCAATCAATGTATTGCTAACTAACGCTATGAAGGTTAGGGATTGGGCACTAGAAGAAAGGTTGGAAGCATTGGAATATAATTTGGATGGCACTATCCCAGAGTAGAATCCGCAACCTTGAAAAGCGGTTTAATAAAAAATATCTCAAACAAGATTTAATAAAAATACCTTCTGACTGGGTAGATTTTGCTCGTAAATGTAAGGTTCGGAGTGGTGGTGAGGTCGTTAGCTTCAATCCTTACAAGTACCAAATAGACCTAGTTAATTTAATGCTTGATAGGTCAGTTTGCATTATTAAGTCCCGACAGTTAGGCATTAGCGAAACTATCACCTGTTTTATGCTCTGGCGTGCTTGCTTAAATCCTGGATATTTGGGCTTGGTTTTCTCGAAAACTCAAACTGATTCATCCTTGCTAGCTCGACGGATGAAAAGAATGATTGCTAGCTTGGGGTTGAAAACTGTTACTGAAAATTTATCTGATATCGAGATTGAGGGTAAAGGTAGAATTCTTTTCAGAAACAGTAAGCCAGATAGTGCAAGGGGTATAGAGTCAGTTTGTGACGTGTTTCTGGATGAATTAGCTTTTCAGGAGAATGCAAAAGAAATTTATGACGCGCTAGCACCAGCTATGCAGATGGTAGGGGATAAAGCCCGAATACTTGCCGTATCTACTCCGAACGGTAAAAATGGATTTTTCTACAATTTGGCTAGCTCGAATAATGGCGATAGGAATATCGAGTTACTGTGTGAGCAAGCCTCCATTGGTGAAACAAAACCTTTCCAGCATTGGGTAGATAGCGGTGGTTGGGGTAAGGTTTTAATTCACTGGAAAGCACATCCGGTATATGGGAGTAATCCAAATTTCTTAGAAGATATTCACAGAAAGCAAAAATTAAGCTGGGATATTATCGAGCGCGAATACAACCTAGCTTTCAATGATAGTTCTGTAGCCGTCTTTAGTAGTGATTTGATAAGAGCTAATGCCACTGGCTATTATGCAAAACCTGATGAGGATGGCGAGTATTACTGTGGTTTAGATACCAGCACTACCGGAAGCGATTACACGGTATTTAGCGTTTTTGAGCTTAAAGATAACCAATTATCTTTAGTTCACCTCTATAGAAAGAGACAGCAGACCTCCGAGTATCACCTTTTTCAGATATCGGAGATTATTAAGAAGTTTAAGCCTAGAGTCATTGGTGTAGAAACTAATGGAGTCGGAAGCATCTACCTAGAAAACTTAACTAGAGAGTTTAAAAATATAAATTTTCAAGGTATTCGGACTAGCCAAGATAGCAAGATTCAAATGATATCTGTTAGAGTCGATAGGAGAATCGCTTCTCCTACCTCTCCTTCAGAACCGTGCATGAAAGTTTCCCTTCACACGGCTCCTAGTCTAAGCAAATAGGTTGGGCTATATATTGACTACCTATCTCAAGTTATATTGCCACTTGTCGCTTAACTGGCTTCTGATGTTTTTTGTTATATGAACCATCTTGAGCCGTTTTTGTGTCATGGCAGTGTTTATGGAGGAGTTGCATATTTTTGTATACATCTTTTCCACCTTGAGACCTGGGAATTATATGGTCAACTTCCATATGGTCATTACTTTGGAATTTTAATCCGCAGCGATTACACCTTCCATCTTGACTTTTGAGTAAGGTTTTTACTCTTAGGTCAATATCAGGATGTTTTTCCATTCTTTGTCCCCAGTAAAGGGTGTCGCCATCATAAGGACTACGGTTTTGTTTGACTTTAATGTGTCGAATTCCGACCTTTATAGAAGTATGCTTTATGAGCGTAACCTCTTTTACGGTTTGAAAATTCCAGCTTCCGTTTTTATACACAAAGTATTTACGAAACGTCTTTTTCTTCTTCTTGTGGTTTGTCCTTTTAAATGCCCAATTCATTAAGGCATTAAAGGTATGGTAGTAAGCCGTATTAAAGATATCTTTGCTAATAACCCTTTTGTAGTAATTGCACCATCCCCTAATTACAGGATTTAGTTTGTTAATTAGTGTGCATTGAGGTGCTTTAAGGTTACTTTTAATAATATCTCTAACCTTGCTTACATGTTTCTTGAGAGCTTTTTTACTTGGTTTAATTAGTGTTACAAAACCTAAGTATCTTGGTTCTTTTATCTTGCCAGACCTAAGTTTAGCTGAGTTTCCTCTACTAGCTTTATAGTGTCTGACGTTGAATCCTAAAAAGTCGAAACCATCACTTGTGTGAGTTATTTTCGTCTTTTCATTACTTAGGTTTAAACCTACTTTAGCCAAGAATTCAGGTATTACCTTTTCTTTTAGTGTGATGGCATCTTGTTTGTCATTAACCATGACAATGAAGTCATCAGCATATCGTATTACTTTGATTGGTAAGTATTTACGTGGAGAAGGAATCCTTATACTCTCAATTCCATCAAGGGCAATGTTTGCAAGTAATGGGCTAATGGTACCGCCTTGAGGTGTTCCCGATTCAGTTTCTTGGAATATTCCATCCATTACTCCAGCTTTTAACCAGGCTTTGATTTGTCTTCTTAATGTTGGATAAGTATTCAACTTATCTAACAAGAAATCATGATTGATATTGTCAAAACAACCTTTAATATCAGCTTCGATTACCCATTTTTGGGCTTTGCTAATTGATAAGAAGATTGCTGTCATTGCATCATGAACACTTCTGCCAGGTCTAAACCCATAAGAGTCGCCGTGGAATTTGGCTTCCCATTCGGGTTCGAGTGCTAGTTTTGCTAACATTTGAGCCGCCCTGTCATGGATTGTTGGGATACCAAGGGGTCTTTTTTCAGCTTTACCTGGCTTATCAATCCAAACTCTACGAGTAGGTTTTGATTTTCCAGTTAGTCTCAGATTATTCGTTAAGATTAATCTTTGATTAGGGGTAAGTGATTTAATACCATCTACTCCTGCTGTTCTTCTGCCCTTGTTATCCTGTGTAATCTTTCTAACCGCAAGAAGACGAGCGCTATAGCTCTTGATTAAAGTCTTCTGTAGCTTTCTTATTTGGTGAATATCCCCTTCTTTGGCAGCCCGATATATTCTCTTTTGCAGCTTAAATACGGTTTTTTCGACTGATTTCCAGTCAACCATATTCCATTCCACGCTTTGCGACGTTTTAGACATTTTACTACTTTGTAAAGAACATATTCGTTGCTTAAACCTTGGAAAGTGGGCATATCATAAGCATTACACTTATGCATTCGCTTTTTTCCAAATCCTACTTCCTTGTAATCATGCGGTTAGATATTGTACCTACTTAGAATTTCTAAGAGATTATAAGGAGTTTTCCCGTTCTATAAGATACTTAATGTGATTGTTTTAGGTGGGTGTAATACACCGGCTTCTAGGGAATACTTAATAAGCCATACGCAACTTATTAAACCTTTAGCGAAGCGTGCCTTTTGGCTTGGTCTGTTAACCTGCGTAGACCATTATCAATCACGACGCGAAACACCTTCACTATTCGTTCACCATGACAATCTTCCCTCGCGTGCCATAGGTATCAGGTTTACCCAGTTTCACGCTTTCTGGCTGTGCGTCCGCGCATAAGGTTATCAATCTTATACGTTAGCCAGTGGAGTTCACCTGTATTCAAAGTGGATGGACTTTCACCATCAAAGTATCAAATAGCTTAATTGCTGGAAATTAGTCTAGGACTGACATCCATTGATTATCGGGTCGCACCGGATGGTTTTATGTTTAGAAAAGAATCAATTATTATATCCTCACAATTGTCCTTTAGTTGATGAGATGCTAGGCTTTCAGCGAGTAGGTAAAAAATTAGAAGCTGCTAGCAACAAACACGATGATACTGTCATGAGTACAGCATTCGCTATTGCTGTTTCTTCTTTGGCTAAAGAAAGTAAAAACCCTTTCTCTGATTTGATTTTAGGAGGTAAATAATGGATGAATTATACAAGGTCGGAATATTTGCTGATTTCGACGGATATGCAGTTACACTGACACGTCAAAAACTCGGTGATGAAAATCAAAGTATTGCAAGTATAGAATATTCTAATGAAATCTCATTCAATGCAATCGAAAGAATTGCTCAATCATCGGAAAAGTATTTTGAAGTTAGAAAAAATCATTTTTTTGTTAATCGGATTGATTATTTAGTCGAAAAATTAGAAGAATCCGGAATTGAAGCTAAAGCCGAAGAATTAGACGAAATGAGCGTTGTGACCGTCATTAAATCACTTTTAAACGACGAAAAACTAAACTTTGATACTCCCGATATCACTAAGCAAGTCGAGAAAGAATTAAAGAATTTTGCACCAGGGAAAGTAAATCATGTCCTGAATAGCATTTATTTATCTTGTTGTCATAATGCTAAAAAATCTGGTTTTGAATTATGGAGAGATATATGTCATAAGCGTCGGCAAAATATGTTTTAAAAATAAAAAATCATTAAATTGCTGAGGTTCTGCAAAATAAGTAATAATATATATTTGTATTTTCATCCTAGAATAATGGAAAGTAAAAATATATCTTTGTACGGGAATTATCAAAATTTTTGTATCTGCATGACTGAACAAGATAAAGATGATAAGACAGTGCAAACTATTGTTTATTTATAAAAATTTTAAAGGGTATAATCGCGTGGAATATAATAGTCAATATAACAGATAGGTCGAGATGTTATAGCTACTAAGCGAATTACTTTTAGGCTTTACAAAATTAGCTTATATCAGCAATTCATACTCAGTCCGACCTGGTGGCACCTTTGCCTAACATTTTCTCGACAATCTCGCTAGATGTTTTGCTCGTAGCCTTCAGTTTCTGATTTTCAATCCGCTGCTCCCTCCTTTTTCGCTATACATCCGAATACGAGTAATCCGTCCTTCATGAATTTCCATGAATTTGATAGCAGCGTTGAGTGCAGAGTTTTGGTCTTTGAGCGTGTAATAAGTGCCATCGAAATCGGCAACATCTTCAAGTCGAGTGGTTCCTAGTATCTCAATTTCCTGTAAAATTCTTTCTCTTGAAAATTCCATGATTTTTCTGTGAGTATACAGTTAATAGTTTATACCTAACCAGCATGGATGAGTTTCTACTAACGCCCGAGCAAGTGAGTCCGACTTCCTGACAGTAATGCCCTCTATTTATATAAAAGAAATGAATTACTGTCAGGAATTTAAGAGTTTAAAGCCATAAGAGGTAATGCAGGATACACAAAGTACTGAGATACCCTCAGAATGGCATAAGCCAGAGAATATATCTGATGTTACCGAGATGCTTTCTTTGTGCGATAATCCCGAATCTTTGAAATTATCTAATCCCTTATTTACTAGATATGTTTGTGGAAATATCTTTATGCATCTTTGGTATTTTCTAGAGACAGGAATAGCAAAACCTGTTTTCCCGCGATAGTCGCAGACCCGCCATAAGCGCGATGGCTAAAAGCCCGCCATAGGCGATCGCGTTACCAATCCCCTTATAATCCAGTCAAAGCCTTATCTAGACTGCTTTTCAAGAGAAATATCCAGAAAGTGGCAATCCGGTTTATGATTCCATCTGCGGAAAATCCGCAGATGGAATCATAGATAATCCATCCCAAAAGCTACAGCAGCATAGAAAAATTTGATGCCTAACCATATCAATAAAAATTGATGCGATATCGCGTCAACTTTAAGCGCAGTCACTATCATAGATAATCACTAGTAGAAAGCTGCAACACCATAGAAAATTCTGATGCCTGCTCATATCAACAAAATTCATCCTCACACGAATGCTGATTTACTTAGCACACTAAATATACGACAGGGAATTATCTAGTTCTATATAAAATAACCAGTTATACAATTTCAAGCAACCGGTTATACTATTTACTCATTAATCAGACAAATATGAATGCAAGCAAAAAGCCTGGGGAGTAAGGAACCCCAAGCGAGAAGCACTTATCGATTTCAGTATTGAAATCTAATAATTGCGTAGGTTATATTGCCGTCAAACCTTTAACTATGGCAGTTGCCATTTTTTCGGCATTAAACAAATTCATATCCCTTTGGGAATCTATAAAGCATCCCTCAATTAAGATTGCTGGTGCCTTTGTATTTCTCAAAACATAGAATCCTTTATTTTTAACACCACGGTTGCGAAAACCTAAATCGACTATTTTACTTAAGACTGATTGAGCAATACTTCGACCTCTAGGACTAATCGCATACACTTCCGTGCCGTGAGCACTGCCATTAAAGCAGTTGAAGTGTAGAGATACAAATGCATCAACACTAGCATTATTAGCCGTTTGACATCTTCTATATAGTGAATCATTTTCTCCAGTGCTATGACTAGGACGACATCCTACAACTGTATGACCTAGAGCTTTAATTTTCGCTCTACAAGATTACCTACAGAGTTAATCAAGCTTTCTTCTGAGTGAATACCATGAGCACCGCCGTCACCTGGCGAACCATGACCCAAATCTATTCCAAATTTCATTATTTAAAAGCCTACGCTAAAAGTACAAAATTCCAATGAAACGGGAAAAGTTAACAACGTTTTAGGGATAAAATATCTAGAATCTTTTATCTATGACTTTTCCCAGAAATGAGCGAGCAAAGAAGCACTACATATATGTGTATGCGCAGATGTAATATAAATACACTATTCTTTCCCCTTATCTTGAGGATGCGCATAACAACGCGTTCTTTCCCAATTTTTGGTAGTTGCGTAAAAGTTATGTTTTTTATCTTATAGATTTAGAATTTAAAGCACATGGTACAAAAATCACAAGACAAATTATCTAAATTGCTCCAAAAGTACTATATGCATATGCAACCATATTCCCATGCACCGATAATAACTTGCTGTCAGCTTGACCAGAGTAACGCTACACAGAGTCTGAATTGTGTGCAATATATACTTATTACTTTTCTCGCAAGCCATTTAAAGTCTTGCCTAGAAAGCTTTTCAGGATAGCCCCAAAAACGATCGCTATTAAAACCACTAACTAAACCCCAAGCTAAACCATAGGTAAATACGAGATAAATCACAGACAACGATAGAAAACAAAAATATCAACTTTTATTGATTTGAGGGGGAGTGGTAGTACTTCCAAATACAGCGATCGCTTCACAAACCCGCTCTCACATCATCGATTCCCTTTTTACCCAGTCAAAGCCTTACCCAGCAAGATGAACCCCTAATCGGTAAGAATCTCCTTGCATTCCTCGCTTAAAGGCTTGCCATGATTTTGTCTGGCGACGCAACGGCTTCGTTCAAAATCTTTTCTTAGCTGCGTTGTAGAGCATAAAACAATTCCACCAACAGCGAACGAACTAAGAAGCAAATGCCATACATATTTTTGAACAAAATTCTGGATTTTTATGACGGAAATTTGTAGAAACTTAAACTTATCAAGCCCAAAAACCCGGAGAAAATGTCATGCCGATAGCGACTTTGTACCGTACGAAGTCACACTATAGATTAATCCACCCCAAAAGCTACAGCAGCATAGAAAAATTTGATGCCTAATCATATCAATAAAATTGATGCGATATCGCGTCAACTGCGGATTTTCCGTAGTCGCTATCATAGATAATCGCTAGTAGAAAGCTACAACACCATAGAAAACTCTGATAGCTGCTCATATCAACAAAATTCATCCTCATACGAATGCCAATTTAGTTAGCACACTAAATATACGACAGGGAGTTATCTAGTTCTATATAAAAAACCAGTTCTAATTATATAACTAGTTGATGCGTAATAACTAGTTCTTTTGCAGAAGAACCAGTTAAGCTGCAATTGGAACTAGTCTTTTATTTTTAATAACCAGTTCTATATATATGCAGTTCTACTTGTATACCTAGCTATAACTAGATACCTAAAAAGCTTGCATACATAGCAATAAGCAGATTAATATATTTTTTAAAAGCTAACTAGTTCGATAATTATTAATAACCAGTTCTATCAATTCTTCAATGCAGAGATAACCAGATATATAGTACACATATAACCAGTTATATCTGTTAATTTAAATTAACAGATATAACTGGTTATA
>ERZ1740062.218-NODE-218-length-41720-cov-6.957134_pt1 | contig 41720 bp, 39 predicted proteins | sample MGYA00581741_ERZ1740062 | MGnify/ENA primary metagenome ERZ1740062 (study PRJEB43018, sample SAMN04849747) | marine metagenome | isolation source: floating plastic debris | place: Pacific Ocean | collected 2008-09-01 | study: EMG produced TPA metagenomics assembly...
AGTCCTTCGCTGCCGCCGCTCACGTCTTCTTCTCCAGAACGCCTCTGACATTCTCGGCGGTCAGCGCGCTCACGCGCACGTTCGCCTCCTGGGTCACGCCGGCGATGTGCGGCGTCAGGATGAGGTTGGCCAGGCCGGCGAACTTCGCCGCCGCCTCGGCGCTCAGCGGCTCCTGCTCGAAGACGTCGAGCGCCGCACCGCCCAGGTGCCCGCTGCGCAGGCTTTCCGCCAAGGCCGCCTCGTCCACCACGCCGCCGCGCGCCGTGTTGATGAGCACGGCGCCGGGTTTCATGGTCGCCAGCGCCGCGGCGCCGATCAAAGCGCGGGTGCCGTCGGTCAGCGGCACGTGCAGGCTGCCCGCGTCGGCCGCCCCCAGCAGGCTTTCCAGCGTTTCATAGCGGCCGACGCCGCGCCACGCCGGATCGCCCGCCGCCACGAAGGGGTCCAGGGCGGCGATGTCCATGCCCAGGGCGCGGGCCCGCCCCGCCACCTGGCGCGCGATGGCCCCGAAGCCGACCAGGCCCAGGGTCTTGCCCGCCACCTCGCGGCCCATCAGCGCCTGGCGCGGCCACGACCCGGCCAGCATCTCCGCCCCGGCATGATAGGCCCCGCGCAGCAGGATCAGCGTCGCGGCGATGACGTATTCGGCAACCGCCTGGTCGTTGGCGCCGGTCGCCGGAAACACCGGGACGCCGCGCGCCTCGCAGGCCGCCAGATCGATGTTGTCCAGCCCGACGCCGAGCCGCCCGACCGCCTCCAGTTTCGGCCCCGCCGCCAGCACCGCGGCGGTGACCTGGGTGCGATTGCGCACGATGAGGGCCCGCGCCCCCGCCAGCGCGGCCTTCAGGTCGTCCGGCCGGTCGACCAGATCCGGGTCGTAGAGCAGATCGAAGTCCTTGCTCAGTCCTTCTACGGCGGCAGAGTCCATGAACTCTGAAATAACGATATCGGCCAAGCGGCCCTCCTAAAACGCGATACGAACTTTAGTCGAAGAAGCTGCCGACCGGCAGCGGCACCCGCAGCACCACCGAAAACAGCACGTAGAAACCGACCACCACCGCAAGGCCCACCAGCGGGAAGATCCAGCGGCGATGGCCGACCCAGGGGTCGAACATCGCCAGCAGCATGATCGCCAGGAAAACGACGGCGCCCGCCGGCAGGAAGCCGACCAGCGGCATGGCCAGGGCGCCGGCCAGCATGGCCGCCACCAGGCCGATCCGGCGCGGCCACGACCCGGCGGTCGAGATATGATGCTGCCCGCCGCCACGGATCACGTTGCGCAGGATCAACAGCAGCGACAGGCCCATCATCAGCAGGATGACCGTGCGCGGGAAGACATAGGAGTCGGGATCGGCCATGTCGGTCGTATCCCACCACGCCAGCGCCCCCAGCAGGACGAAGCCGGCGGCGATCAGGCTGCCCGCCAGGTCGCTGCCCGCCAGGTCACTGCCCGCCAGGTCGCGGTTGCCGCTGCGTTCATTCGCCATAGCTGTTCTCCTCGACAATGCCGCGCCGCCGCACGAACCATCCGCGCAGCAGCGGATAGAACAGCGACAGCAGGGTCAGGGCGACAATGGCCAGCGAGATCGGCCGGCCGAAGAACATGCCCGGCAGGTCGCCGACCGCCGAGCCGATGGTCCAGGCCTGCACGAAGCCCTGCTCGGCGATGGAGCCCAGGATGAGGCCCAGCACGATCGGCGAGACGGCAAAGCCGAAGCGGCCCAATACCCAGCCGACGATGCCCAGAACGATCATGACCGCCACGTCGGACGTGTTGTTGCGGATGGAATAGGCGCCGATCATCGTCATGAAAGCCACGGTCGGCACCAGCAGCGCCTTGGGTACGGTGACGATGGAGCGGTAGGCATAGCGCCCGATCACCAGGCCCGCCGGCAGCATCAGCAGCGTCGCCAGGAACAGGCCGTAGATGAAGGTGTAGACGATGGAGCCTTCCTGGCCGAAGAGATTCGGCCCGGTGCGCACGCCCTGCACCATCAGCGCGCCCAGGATCACCGCATCCGGCGGCGTGCCCGGAATGCCCAGCACCATGGTCGGAATGAAGCCGCCGCCGACGGTGGCGTTGTTGGCCGCCTCGGTCGCCTGCACGCCCGCCGGCTCGCCCTTGCCGAAGGTCTCCGGATGCTTCGAACTGCGCCGCGCCTCCGAATAGGCGACCAGCCCGGCGATTGAGCCGCCGGCGCCGGGCAAAATGCCGACCAGCGTGCCGATCACCGAACTGCGGATCAGGTTGACCTTGCCGCGCCAGGAGATGGCGAAGGCCTCGCGCAGGCGAAACCCGCGCGGCGACGCCTCGACCTGCAGGTGGCGGCCGCCGTTGGCGACCAGGTCGATCAGCACGGGAACGCAATAGAGCCCGATCAGGGCCGACACCACTTCGATACCGCCCAGCAGCGTCTTGGTGCCGAAGGTAAAGCGCACGTCAGCGGAGATGTCGGCCACGCCGATGGTCGACAGCAGCAGGCCGAAGCAGCCGCCGATGAGGCCCTTCAGCAGGCTGCCTTCGGACAGCGCCGCGATCAGCGACAGCCCGAAGATCGCCAGCCAGAAATATTCCATCGGCCCGAAGGCCAGCGCCACCTCGGCCAGAGGCGGCGCCAGCAGCAGCAGGGCGAGAGCCCCGATAAGCCCGCCGACCACCGAGGCCAGACAGGCCAGGGTGATCGCCAGGTCGCCGTCGCCGCGCTTGGCCATCGGATAGCCGTCGAAGGTGGTCCCGATGGCCGAGGGCGTGCCCGGCGTGTTGAGCAGGATGGCCGCGTAGGCGCCGCCGTAGATCGCCCCGGTGTAGATCGCGCCCATCAGGATCAGGGCGGAGGCCGGCTCCATGGCGAAGGTCAGCGGGACGAGGACGGCGACCGCCATGGTCGCCGTCAGCCCCGGTAGCGAGCCCACGATGGTGCCGGCTGCAACACCGCCGAGAGCCAGCAGGATGTTGAGCGGCGTCAGCGCGGCTGCGAAGTATTCGATGCCCGGAAGCATGCCAGATCCCCTGTTGCGGCTGCGCGATCGACCTCGTGCTTCGAGACGCTCGCCATTGTCCGCTTCTCAGCATGAGGTCGATCGTGTGTCTGGTGTCCTGCCTCGTCCCGAGCAGCCTTGCGAAGCAAGGCGTCCCGAAGGACGAGGCAGGACATAGGTGCTGCCTGGCCGGCTCTACTCGAGGACCCCGGCTTCCTTGGCCGCCGCGGCATAGGTCTCCGTCATCTTGGCCATGAAGGCGTCCATGTGCTCGTAGTCGACGTCCAGCATCGCCATGCCGTCATTCTCCAGACGCTTGCGGAACTCCGGGTCGGCGTTGATCTGGCCGATCATGTCAGAGATCTGCTTGCGCAGCGCCTCGGGCGTCGACTTCGGCACGGCAACGCCGCGGTAGGCGCCGGACGCCAGGTCGAAGCCGAGTTCCTTGAAGGTCGGCACGTCGGGGAACATCGGATGGCGCTCGTCCATGGCGACGGCCAGCATGCGCACCTGGTCGCCCTGCTTGGCGCCCACCGAGGTGTAGCCCCACTCCGCCGCCACCTGGTCGCCCAGCAGGGCGGTCACCGCGGCGCCGGTGCCCTTGAAGGGCACGTAGGTGGTCTTGATGCCGGCCATCTGGTCGAAGCGGATCTGGGCGATGTGGTTCGCCGTGCCCTTGCCGGAGCCGGAGAAGGTCGTCTTAGCCGGGTTCGCCTTGGCGTAGTCGACCAGGTCCTGCAGCGTCTTGAAGGGGCTGTCCTTGCGCACCACGATGGCATCGGGCGTGTAGTGGAACATGTAGACCGTGGTGATGTCGTCGGTCTTGAAGCCGACATCCTTCTGCAGCGGCTGGATCACGATGTGCGGCAGGTTCACGCCCATCCAGGTGTAGCCGTCGCCCTTGTGATCGTTCAGCTGCGACCAGCCGACGGCACCGCCGCCGCCGGGCTTGTACTCGACGACCAGTTCCTGGCCGAACATCTTCTGGAAAAAGGCCTGCTGGTGGCGCGCGGTGATATCGGACTCGCCGCCGGGGCCGAAGGGGATGATGTAGCTGACCGGCTTGTCCGGGTACGCGGACTGCGCCGCGGCCGGGCCCGCGAGGCCGAGCGAAAGCGCGGTCAGGGCGGCGCCGGCCAGAGACATGAAAGTACGCGATGCAAAGGTCTTCATAGGTAAGGCTCCCTCTGTTGTCAGGCTGCCTCATGCCGACCTTCAGGTCCGCTTTTTTCCGGGCAGCCGTTGTTATTCTTGATGGTCGTCGGCGGGACCGGCGGCCCCTTTCGAATCAGGGCCGCCGGTCCCGGAAGGCAGATCGAGCGATCGGGTCAGGCGCTGCGGTACAGCTTGGTCATGACGAACTCGCGGTGCTTCAACGCTTCCGCCGCCGTCAGCCGGCCGTTGCAGGTCCTCAGCGTGATGTCGATCAGCGCATCGCCCGCCTGGTCCAGGTTCATCTCGCCACGCAGGATGCCGGACACGTCGAGGTCGACGTGCTCGCCCATCTCACGCGCCGTCTTCGGGTTGGCGGTCAGCTTGATCACCGGCTCGATCGGGTTGCCGATGATGTTGCCCTGCCCGGTCGGGAACAGGTGCACCACGAAGCCGGCGGCGGCCTGCAGGGTCACGCACTCGGCCGCGGCCGAGGAGCTGTCCATGAAGTAGAGGCCGGGGCCCTTGGCCGGCGCCTCGGCCGGCTCCAGCACGTCGATGAACTTCGTCGTGCGGCCGATCTTCTGCAGGTTGCCGAAGGCCTTTTCCTCGATGGTGGTCAGACCGCCGGCGATGTTGCCCTTGGTCGGCTGGCTGTCGGAGAGGTCGCTGGTCTTATGCGGCTCGATGACCTCGTCCATGTAGGCCTGCCAGGTATCGAGGAACTTCTTGGCCACTTCCGGCGTCGCCGCGCGGGTCGCGCAGACCTGCTCGGCACCGGTCAGCTCGGAGGTTTCTCCGAAGCAGGTGGTGGCACCCTGGGCGTCGAACTTGTCGATGAAGTTGCCGACCGTCGGGTTTGAGGCCAGGCCCGACGTGGTGTCGGACTCGCCGCACTTGGTGGACACCCACAGCTCGTTGATCTGGCAGGGTTCGCGCTGCAGCTCGGTGGCCGCCTGCACGTACTCCTTGGCCTTGCGCGAGGCATCGGCCACCACCTTGATCTCGCCATGGCCCTCGATGGCGAAGCCCACGACCGGCTTGCCGGTCTTGGCGATGCCGTCGACCACCCGGCCGGTCCACTGCGGCTCGATGCCGATGACGACGACGGCGGCGACGTTGGGATTGCTGCCGGTGCCGATCAGGGTGCGGAAATGCAGCTCCAGATCCTCACCGAACTGCAGGCGCCCGTAGTGGTGGGGCAGCGCGAGGCAGCCGTCGATGTTGTTGGCCACCTTCTCGCAGGCAGCATTGGAAAGATCGTCCAGCGGCAGGATGACCACGTGGTTGCGGATGCCGACACGGCCGTTCTCGCGGCGGTAACCGAGGAAAGTCTGTGCGCTCATCTCACCACCTCTTCGTCTTGACGTTCTGGGTATGGACGTGGCCGCCCTTGGCGATCTGCGCCACGGCCTTGCCGATGTCGTGACCGTATTTGAGGATGGTGTCGCCCGAGGCAATTTCGCCCAGGGCGATCTTGTGGCCCAGCGGAATGGCGTCGATGCACTTCAGCTCGAAGCGCGAATCGTCCTCCATCACCCAGCCGGTGAGCGTGCTGTTCGCCGCAATGCCTTCCTTCACGATCACGCCGACCGTGTCCTTGGCATCGTGGACGATAAAATCAGGTGCCGACATCTTCGGATGTTCTCCCTTTTTCCTGCGCGTGGCGGCCCGGCAACAGGCCCGACCCTCGCGTTCTCTTGTTCCGGAAGAGGAAGTTATATGTTATGTCTTATATAAGACAAGGAGAATTTTTGCGGAGACGTTTGCGTTTGAAACATTCAGCACTGTCGTCCCGGCACCTGATGCCGGGACCCATTGCCCTCTCTGCCCGGTTCGGCCTGTGGAATTCCGCCCGGTTGCCTGCGGCTTGCAGGAATATGGATTTGGTAAGACAGTGCCACGCGCAACCGCCCATGGATCCCGGCAACGAGTGCCGGGATGACAATTTTTTTGTTGCAACGATAGCGGCAGGGGAAAACCGCAGGTGACCAAGCAGCTTTCTGCGATACCCGGCTTCAAGCCTCTCTACCAGCAGGTGAAGGATCTGCTGGTCGAACGGCTGATCGGCGGCTACTGGAAACCCGGCGCCCTGCTGCCCAGCGAGATGCAACTGGCCGAGGAGCTCGGCGTCAGCCAGGGCACGGTGCGCAAGGCGCTGGACGAGATGACCGCCGCCAACATGCTGGTGCGCCGCCAGGGCCGCGGCACCTACGTCGCCGAGCACGACCAGGAGCACGCCCTCTTCCACTTCTTCAAGCTGACCGACCGCCAGGGAATGCCGCTGGTACCGGAAAGCCGCGTGGTGAAGATTTCGCGTGGGCCCGCGCGCGCGGCCGAGACCCAGCGCCTGAACCTCAGCCCTTCCGCCGAAGCCATCCGCATCACCCGCGTGCGCTCGCTGGGCGGCCGCCCGGCGATCTTCGAGCGTATCGTGCTGCCTGCCGCCCTCTTCCCCGGCCTGGACGACAAACGGGTGCTGCCGAACACCCTCTACACCGTCTTTGCGCGCGACTACGGCGTGACCATCGGGCGCGCCGACGAACGCCTCAGCGCGGTGAAGGCCGGCGCCGAGGCGGCCCGGCACCTGGACCTCGACCGCGACGCGCCGCTGCTGGCCATCGACCGCATCGCCCGCGCCCTCGACAACCAGCCGGTCGAATGGCGCCTCAGCCTCTGCGACACCCGCCACCAAGTTTACAGCGTGACCCTGGCCTGAGACACGCCCCGCCGAGACCGGGCTACCCCGCGACCATGTAGAATTTGCGCAGGGTCTCGGTGATCTCCCAGGTGCACCTGGTGCCCTTGGCGATGAACAGCGTGTCGCCGGCGGTGAAGGTCTCGGCCTTGCCGTCGGTGGTCACCGTCACCGCCCCTTCGATGATCGTCATCATCTCGTGCACCGGATAGCTTTCGATGTCGCAGCGGCAGAGCGCGCAGAGCCAGACGCCCGAGGAAACCGCCCCATCCGCCGTCTCGAAGAAAGTGGCGTTCAGTTCGGTCGTATCGCCGCCGGTGAACTGTTCCGGGGCGGTGATGTCGGACGGCGCCATCCCGGTCGCCGGGTCACCATCGGGAAGCAGCCTGAAGGTCGTGCCGGTCATGGGTCTATCCCCTCCTGAAGTCGCGTGTGGCCTGAAGTCGCGTATGGCCTGAAGTCGCGTGTGCCCTGAAGCCGGGCGTTGTACGGGTTGCGGGCGAAGCCGGCGTCGGGCGGGACTTGCCGCCGTCGCTCACCCGCCTCTCCCGCTCACAGCACCGCATGCAGGACCAGCCGGGCGGCGATCAGCGCCAGCAGCACCAGGATCAGCCGGTCGAAGAACTCCTTGGAGAAGCGCCGGGCGAGCATCGCGCCCAGCGGCATCCCGGCGACCAGCGGCAGCAGCGCCGCGGCGCTGAGCAGCGCGCGCTGTGGCGTCAGCACGCCCCAGACCGCGAGCAACGGAATCTGCGTCACCGCCATCGCCACGAAGAAGACGGAGATCGTCGCGATGAAGGCCAGCCGCTCGATCCGCATGGCGTGCAGGAAGGTGATGGAGATCGGCGCCGACACGCCGGCCGCGCCCTGCAGCAGGCCGCCGGCAAAGCCCACCGGCGCCGCAAGGCGTGTCGCGACGGCAAGATCGAGCACCCAGCCGGGGTGGGCCAGCCGGAAGGCGATATACAGGAAGACCGCCCCCGCCACGCCCAGCAGCAGCAGGTCGGACGGCAGGCTGACCAGCATGGCCGAGCCGACGCCGGCCCCGGCGGCGCCCGCCAGGGCGAAGCCCCAGGTCAGCGCCGGGGCGACCTGGTGTTCGCGAAAGCGCCAGCCCTGCCAGATGTTGGAAAACAGGTTCGGCAGGGTGAAGATCGCCACCGCCAGCGGCACGTCGTACAGCATCGCCAGGATCGGCACGGCGAGCAGCGGCGCGCCCGCCCCCGTGGCGCCTTTCAGCACGCCCCCCAGGGCGAGGGCCAGCGCCCCGAGAACGATACCTGTCCACTCCATGGCGCTCTTATCCACCACCGCCCGCCCGGCGTCCAGCCGCTTCAAGCCGTGCCCCGGGGCGACGACTCCCCGGGACGGCAACGCATGGTATACTCCGCCGCATGAATCGGCCCCCTGCCCCCTCCGGCCTGCCTCCTCTCCCGCTCAGCGAACTCGCCGAGTGGCTGGAGCGCACCGCGCTGCAAGGCCTGCCATCCCAGGACATGGTCGGCGGGCTGGGCGAGCGCCTCGTCGCCGCCGGCATCCCCTTGTCGCGCATGACCGCCATGGTCGACACCCTGCACCCGGTGCACGAGGGATCGGTCTACCGCTGGATGGCCGGCGAGGACGGCGCCGACACCTTCACCTACGCGCGCGACTACGACGTCTCCCGGTGGCAGGCGACGGCCTACTACCATCTGGACCGCCACGGCCTGCCGGCCTACCGCGAGCGGCTTGACCCGGACCGGGAGCCGGAACTGGCGGCGCTGCGCGATTTCCGCGACGACGGCTACCGCGACTACCTGGTGGTCGTCGAGCGTTTCGAAGACAGCGGCAGCGTCGGCGAGATGACCTGCATCTATTCGTCCTGGATGACCCGCGCGCCGGAGGGCTTCAGCGACGCCGCCATTGCGGCGATCCGCCGGCTCTCGCCGGTGCTCGCCCTGGCGCTGAAATGTCAGGCGCTGTTCGACATCTCCACCACCATCGCCGAGACCTACCTGGGCCGCAACGCCGCCGCCCAGGTCATGCAGGGCAAGATCCTGCGCGGCGTGGCCAACGAGATCGAGGCGGTACTGTGGTCCAGCGACCTGACCAGCTTCACCGCCCACAGCGAGGCGTTGGAGCCGGCCGAACTGATCCCCTTCCTCAATGCCTACAGCGGCGCCCTGGTCGCGGCGATCCACGGCGAGGGCGGCGACGTGCTGAAGTTCATGGGCGACGGCCTGCTGGCGATCTTTCCCGTCGCCGGCGATCCGGCCGCCGCCTGCCATGCCGCCCTGCGCGCCGAACGGGAAGCGCGCCGGCTGATCGCGGAACTGAACGAGGCGCGTGCCGCCGCCGCCCAGCGCACCACCGATTTCTATGTCGGCCTGCATCTGGGGCGGGCCTACTTCGGCAACATCGGCAGCCCCGACCGGCTCGACTTCACGGTGATCGGCCCGGCGGTCAACGAAGTCACCCGCATCATGACCCTGTGCAGTTCCGTCCGGCGCCCGCTGCTGCTCTCCGAGCATTTTGCCGGGATCGTCCAGAACGACGCCGACCTGTCCCTTGCCTCGGTCGGCCGCTTCGCCCTGAAAGGCGTCTCCGCCGCCCAGCAGCTCTACACCCTCGCCTGAAGACGCTCGCCTGAGGATGCTCGCCTCAGGATGCTCGCCTGAAGCTGGCTGACCGAAGGTCCACTCGCCACACGCTTGATCAATTCCGGGCTGTACCGAGTTAGCCGTTTACCCTCGCTGATTTTATCATTAGCGTTCCAAGCATCGACGTTTGATGCCACGCGTGGAGTCGCCGCGGCTCAGCCTCTGCAAGAGGGTTTATCCGCCCCGATGACTCGCAAAAAAGCAAATGGGGTGGGACATGGCGTTTCTTGAGTACATCTTCGGAATCATCAACGACCTGACCTGGGGCTGGGCACTGATCCCCATCCTCGTCGTTCTCGGCGTCTTCATCACCGCCCTCACCGGCTTCGTTCAGTTCCGCTTTTTCAAGCGCATGTTCCGGGTGCTGTCGTCGAAGAACCAGAGCGGCGATCCCAACGCGATCTCGGCCCGCGAGGCGCTGCTGGTCTCCGTCGGCGGTCGCGTCGGCGGCGGCAACATCGCCGGCGTCGCCGTGGCGATCACCCTGGGCGGGCCCGGCGCGGTGTTCTGGATGTGGGCCATCGCCCTGGTCGGCATGGCCACCAGCCTGGTCGAATGCTCGCTGGCCCAGCTCTTCAAGCGCCGCGAACCGGACGGCAATTTCCGCGGCGGTCCGGCACGCTCCATCATTCACGGCCTCGGGCCGGACTACAAATGGCTGGCGATCCTCTACGCCGTCTGCCTGATCGCCTCCTTTGCCGTCGGCTTCAATGCCTTCCAGGGCAACACCGTGGCCGGCGCGGCCCAGGACAGCCTGGGCGTCCCGCGCCTCTGGACCGGCGCGCTGCTCACCGTGATCTCCGGCTTCATCGTGTTCGGCGGCATCCACCGCATCGCCAAGACCGCCGACGTCGTCGTGCCGGTGATGGCCATTGCCTACCTGCTGATGGCCGTCGTCATCATCCTGATGAACATCACCGCGCTGCCCGGCGTGCTGGCATCGATCTTCTCCAATGCCTTCGGCTTCGAGGAAGCGGTCGGCGGCGGCATGGGCGCGGCCATTGCGCAGGGGCTGCGCCGCGGCCTGTTCTCCAACGAAGCCGGCCTGGGCTCGGCGCCCAACGTCGCCGCGACGGCGGAGGTGCGCCACCCGATCAGCCAGGGCATCACCCAGTCCTTCTCGGTGTTCATCGACACCATCGTGATCTGCTCCTGCACCGCCTTCGTCATCCTGCTGGGCGGCGTCTACGTGCCCGGCGCCGAGGCCATCGACGGGGTGGTGCTGACCCAGCAGTCGCTGGTCTATCACCTGGGCGACTGGACCCAGTACTTCCTGACCTTCATCATCCTGCTCTTCGCCTTCAGCTCGATCATCTACAACTATTACCTGGGGGAGAACGCGCTCAGCGTGATCACCGAGCATCCCCTGGCAATCCTGGCGCTGCGCATCGCCGTCATGGCGCTGGTCTTCGCCGGCGCGGTGGCGCCCGGCGCCACGGCGGTGTTCTTCTTCTCCGATCCGATGATGGGCATCCTGGCGCTGGTCAACCTCGTCGCCATCATGATGCTGCTGCCGACCTGCCTGCGCATCCTGCGGGACTTCCGCCGGCAGTTGAAGGCGGGGATCGCCCGTCCGGTGCTCAACCCCGACGACTTCCCCGACCTCGACCTCGACCGGACCGCCTGGACCAAGGAACACCTCTGACCCCTCGCGGTGTCACCGTCCGACAGCAGCGGCAGCGGCTTTCCGAAGCGACAACCGCCTTCGGAAAGCCGCTCCTGAGGCCGTCAGTCCCCGGCATGCCTTCAGACGGAGACTCCCGGGCCGGACGTAGGCTCCCCGGCCGCCAGAGCCCCCCCTGTGGCGGCATAGAACGCCCCCGCACTCCCTTTAAAGTTTTAGTCCCAAGGCCACGAAAGGGCCGCCGACTGTCAGTGGATTTTACAGTTCTGAGATCCCTTCGCAGGGTCACGCCTCCAAGCCATTGAAAGAAGTCAATGTTCTCAACTGGCACGAGAATTGCGCAATTCCGTAAATTAATCTCGGGTTGTCATCACCTCGGGCAGTGGAAGGGATGACCACGGCAAGGTCATCCTGAAATAGGCGTTATGAAAAAGGGCGTTATGATGAAGACAATAATGTGGAGCCTCTGCGTCGCTGCGGCGGCCTGTCTGTTCGCGGCGCCGGCCTCGGCGATCCCCGTGACCTGGTATCTGTATGACGCGAACTTCAGCTCGGGCGGTTCGGCCAGCGGCTCCTTCGTCTACGACGCCGATGTCAACCAGTACTCGGGCATCGACTTGACCACCACCACCGACGGGACCAGGGCGGGCTCCCACTTTACCAGCGTGAACGCGACATCGTCGGGAAACGCCAGTACCATGATTACCCTGAATGGCCCGCTGACCACCGGCACCTGGGAGCTTGCGCTGGGCTTCGCCGCGCCGCTGACCAATGCCGGCGGGATGATCGACGTTGTGCCGTATCCGAGTGGATTTACCGTCGAGGGCATCTGCAACAACGACCTCTGCACCGGTATTGACGCGCCCTTCCGCTTCCTACAGGCCGGGGCCTTCGTCTCGACGACCCAGCAGATCCTGGTTTCCGAGCCCGGCGCGCTGGGCCTCTTCGCCCTCGGCCTCGCGGGTCTCGCCTATCTGCGGCGGCGCCAGTCGGCGCTTTAGCCTCGGCGCCTTCCCGAAACATCCCCCTCAGCGGCGGCTCTTCGGAGCCGCCGTTTTTGCACGCGCGCCACGGCGGTGTTCGCCCCCCGAGGCCGTCAGTTCTCGACGTCCTTTCGGACATCATCTCCCAATCCACGATTGGTCGCCTTTGTGCCAGGAGGGGACTATGATCGTTCAAGCAGGTTTGTAAGCTTGGGTTGACGAGCGTCGTTGTTCACGAGAAAGGATTCCGTACGGTGAAAGGATATTCAACGCAGTTGGCATCAGACATCATTCGAGATGGTATGGGCTGTGAGTTGATGGATACGAACGGCAAAGGAATTGCCGAGGTGTTCCGATGCGATGCGGACCACACCGTCACGTTCACCGGCGAACTCGATGCCATCCCGCTGTCAATTCTGGAATGGTTTATAAGCACCGCTAGGAAGCGGCTCGATCCATTTGAAGATGGCAAACCACTCGATAGCTCCGTCTGACAATTGCAGAATAGGCACCGACAATGTCCGCCTTGGGTCACTTTGGAAACTCGACCCTGACGGCGGCCATCGACGCTTTCGGCCTGTAACCGGACGTCGCTTGGACTTTCTCCGGCCCCCGCGCCTCTTCCGCCTCTCCCTCGCCGCCGCCCCATTGGCAAAAGCCCGCCGTCTGCCTTAGCATTCCCTCTTCGATCCCCCGCCCCCCCCAGCCGGAGCCTGCAGACCATGAGCTACACCCTCGAAGACCTGGCCGCCGACTGCCACGCCGCCCTGGCCGCCGATCCCGGCCCGGCCGGGCGCGAGCAGGTCCGCCGCCACCTGGAGCGGGCGCTGAAGGATGCGGACTTCGTCGACGACCACCTGGGCGACCACAGCCACGAGCCGCGCTCCCTGCTCTACGAGGACCCGGCGTTCCATTTCTGCATCATGGCCCACGTCTACACCGGCGCGAAGGAAGCGCCGCCCCACGACCATGCGGATACCTGGGCGATCTACGGCCAGGCCAAGGGCACCACGGAAATGACCGAGTGGCGCAAGGTCAAGGCGCCGCAGGGCGACAGCCCCGGCCTGGTGGCGCCGGAGAAAGTCTACGACCTGCAGCCCGGCATGGCGGTGGTCTACAACGAGGGTGTGCTGCACTCGCCGCGCCGCGACGGCCCCACCCGCCTCATCCGCATCGAGGGCCGCAACCTCGATGGCGTCACCCGCGACGCCTACGAGCCGGTCCCGGACAGCGCGCCCGCCCAGTAAGCGCGCCCGCGACCGGAAAGCCCCCGAGGCCGGAAAGCCGCCCCGAAGTCAACGGCCGCTGCCCCTGCGCCCTGGACCCGACTCTGCCCGGCGTGGCACAAACGGCTGATGTTGTCCTCCTCTTCTGGCTCCTCCGGCGCCCCCTCCGGCCTCGCCCCTGATTCCCCCGCCTACCGCGTCCTCAACGACGTTTTCGGCTACAGCGCCTTCCGCCCCGGGCAGGAGGAGGTGATCGCCGCCATCCTGGGCGGCGACAACGTGCTGACGGTGATGCCGACCGGCTCGGGCAAGTCGCTGTGCTTCCAGATCCCGGCGCTGGTGCGCGAGGGCCTGACCCTGGTGGTCTCGCCCCTGGTGGCCCTGATGGAAGATCAGGTGGCGGCCCTGAAGCTGGACGGCGTCGCCGCCGAGACCATCAATTCGTCCCGCGACCGCGATACCAACGTCGCCGCCTGGCGCCGCGCGGCGGCGGGCGAGCTGCGCCTGCTCTACATCTCGCCGGAGCGGCTGATGACCGAGCGCATGCTGGCGGCGCTGCGGCGCCTGCCGCTGGCCCAGATCGCCATCGACGAGGCCCACTGCATCTCGCGCTGGGGCCCCTCCTTCCGGCCGGAGTACGAGGCCCTGGCCCGGCTGCCCGAGATCTTCCCCGGCGTGCCGCTGTCGGCCTTCACCGCCACCGCCGATGCGGCAACCCGCCAGGACATCTCGGCGAAGCTGTTCGGCGGCCCCGATTCCGGCCGAAAGGGCCGCACCTTCGTTACCGGCTTCGACCGTCCCAACATCCAGCTCGCGGTGGAGCTGCAGCGCGACGGCAAGCGCCAGCTCCTCGACTACGTGAAGGCGCGGAGCGGCGAGAGCGGCATCGTCTACTGCCTGTCGCGCAAGAAGACCGAGGCCATGGCCGAGCTGCTGGTGCAGAACGGCTTTCGTGCCCTGCCCTATCACGCCGGCCTGGACAGCGCCCAGCGCGCCACCAACCAGAACATCTTCATGACAGAGCCGGGCGTCGTCATGGTGGCGACCATCGCCTTCGGCATGGGCATCGACAAGCCCGATGTGCGCTATGTCTTCCATGCCAACCTGCCGGCCAACATGGAGGCCTATTACCAGGAGCTCGGCCGCGCCGGGCGCGACGGCCGCCCGGCCGAGGCCTTCATGCTCTATGCCCTGGGCGACATCCGCCAGCGCCGCATGTTCATTGAGGAAGACGACGGCGATACCGATCACAAGCGCCGCGAGCACAAGCGGCTCGACGCCCTCATCGCATACTGCGAGACGGGGCAGTGCCGCCGCCAGGTGCTGCTGTCGTATTTCAGCGAAACGTCGGGCCCCTGCGGCAACTGCGACATCTGCCTGGACCCGCCGGTGACAGAGGACGGCACGGCGCAGGCCCGCGCGGCGCTCGCCGCCGTGGTGCAGACCGGCCAGCGCTTCGGCGCCGCCCATATCATCGACGTGCTGCGCGGCGGCGATACGGAAAAAGTGCGCAGCCTGCATCACGACACCCTGCCGGCCCACGGCGCCGGCAGCGGCGAGGACAAGGAGACCTGGCGCTCGATCCTGCGCCAGCTCGTCGCCGCCGATCTGCTGAGCCTCGACATCACCGGCCACGGCGGCCTCAGCCTGACCGCGGCGGGCCAGGCGCTGCTGACCGGCGACGGCGATTTCCGCTTCCGCCGCGACACCACCCGCAAGGCCGCCGCCCGCACCCGCAAGGCCGCCGAAGATGCCGATCTTTCCGCCGGCGACGGCGAACTGCTGGCCGCCCTGAAGGCCCTGCGGCTGGACTTTGCCAAGGAAAAGGGCGTGCCCGCCTACGTCATCTTCCGCGACCGCTCACTGGTCGAGATGGCCCGCGACAAGCCCGCCAATCCCGACGAGTTCGCCCAGGTCTTCGGCGTCGGCGAAGCCAAGGTCCGCGACTTCGCCCAGCCCTTCCTCGCCGCCATCGCCCAGTTCAACGAAAGCGCCGGGGCCTAGCCGCCCAGGCTTGACGGGCCATTGAAAAAGACCTGGCGGCCCGACTGATTTCGTAGGCCGAGGCGCTCGCCCTCTCTACGGTGGCCGGCTCGTTCCTCAGCATGCGGTCGACTATTTAAAATCTGAACCTCATCCTGAGGAGGCGCGCCCAATACCTTGGGCGTGCCGTCTCGAAGGATAGGCCAAGAGCCAGGTCTCTTTTCCGGCGCCCCCGGCCCTCAGCCCCCCGCTTTCAGCCCCCCCCTTTCAGCCACGCCGCGCAGTCCGGTCCCAGTTCGGCCAGCGCGCGGGCTTCGTAGGCGGCGCAGTCCTCGGCGCTCAGCAGGTCGCGCCAGCGGCCGTTGGTGCCTTTGTGGATGAAGGTCTCGGCCCCGCCCTCCCAGAAGGCGCCGCCCAGGGGCACGCTCGCCGGCGCATGGGCCTTCATGTAGTCGAAGGTGCAGTGCTCGACGATGGCGTCCCAGCGGGTTTCGTCGACCGGGATATCCAGGAAGGCGGCGATGCGCCGCATGGTGCCGGGCAGGTCCGCCTTCATCTCGGCGAAATGCAGCAGCTCGACGTTGGGCAGGTCGCGGATCGCCCACCACGACCTGATGTTCTCCCAGAACGGCCAGAACGGGAAGCCGTCCCCCGCCATCCACTCGCGAAAGTACTGCACCACCGAGTCCGGCGGCGGCGCGATCGGCGGGCCGACGCGGCCCGGGGAATCGTTCAGCACCTCGTACCACAGGGCATTGGCGTTGACATGGTGGTTGTACAGGCTCCACACCACGTCGCGCCCGTCGCGGCCGATGTAGAGGTATTTGGCGCGCGGCGAAAACACCAGGGCGTCGACCGGCAGGTGGGTTTTCAGGAAGCGGCGATGGCTCTGCTTTTCGACCTCCGGCAGCTTGACCTCCTTGGGCGGCACCCGCAGGTCCATCCAGGGCGACATCTCCGCCACGCTCAGGCCTTCCTCGCCGTTGAAGATGAGCTGGCTGACGATCTGCTGCAGCCAGGTGGTGCCGGACTTGGCGTAGGTTGCGATGACGGTATCGTCGTCGCGGAAGGTGAAGTCGTTCCACACCGTCGAATCGAAGTGATGGTTGAAAACTTCTCTGGTCTTTTGCGGCCAGGCGATTCCCACTGCGCTCATTGAATTTTCTCCATCCCGATAATGATGCTTTTTGCAAAATACGATCAGACAGAACCGCCTGTGACCGCGGCGCGATATACGATTACATTTGTCATGAGAAGCAGGCGATTCCGGGGTATTGCGCGCACCGCGCCGGCGCGGCGCTTCCCGGCTCCCCCCCGGTGCTTATCCCCGGCGCTCATCCCTCCGGCCCCACATCCTCTCCACTCCGCCGCGGCAAGATCTCCCGCAGATTGCGCGACAACGTTGTAAGTCTGCGCTTATTTTTTGAACTTTTCCGGCGCTTAGCGCGTTAGAACCGGCGAACTTAACTTGGTGAAATACCGAATATAGCCCTTGATATTTCGCCCCGAGCAGGCAATAACCCCTGCCTACCATGATATGGAGACGTTACTAAATGGCTAAGTCTGATGCAGCAGTGGACGAAAAGACGCTGACCAAGGGTGAGCTGCGCAAGCTGAACGCGCTGCGCAAGTCGATCGGCGAGGATCTCGCCAACGAAGCTTTCGCCAAGTGGTATGCGCAGGAAGGCAAGAGCGACGGCGAGGAAGACCCCAACGTCGAGATGATCGCCGCCGCCCTCGAACCCCTGATGGACAAGCTGCGCATTCCGCGCGGCGGCGCCTACGCCATCCGCCGCGGCCGCGGCCGCTTCATCGTCGAGCCGATCGACCTCAAGGACTGACCGCCGTTTCGACAGCGTCCGCTTGCGCCGCGCTCTTCAGCCCGCCAGGGCGAAGTCGAGCGCGGCGCGCGCGTGCAGTTCAGTGGTATCGAAGACCGGGATGCTGAAGTCGCTGGCGGAAATCAGCAGTCCCACCTCCGTGCAGCCGAAGATCACGCCATCGGCGCCCTGGGCCTCGGCCTGCTGCACGATGTCGATGTAGCGCGCCTTGGACTCCGCCGAGACGATGCCCTGGCAGAGTTGGTTGTAGATGATGTCGTGCACCACGCGGCGGGCCGCCGCGTCCGGCACCGTCACCTCGATGCCGTGCTTCTCCTTCAGGCGGCCCTTGTAGAAGTCCTGCTCCATGGTGTAGCGCGTCGCCAGCAGCAGCGGCACCTTCACGCCGCTTGTCTTCACGGCTACCGCCGTCGCATCGGCGATGTGGATCAGCGGGATGTTCACCGAGGCCTGCACCGCCTCGGCCATCTTGTGCATGGTGTTGGTGCAGATAACCAGACAGTCCGCGCCACCGCGCGCCAGTGCCGTGGCCGCCGCCGTCATGCGGGCCGTCGCCGCATCCCAGTCGCCGGCGGCCTGCAGTGCCTCGATCTCCGCGAAGTCGAACGACCACAGCAACAACTCAGCGGAATGCAGCCCGCCCAGCCGCTCCCGCGCCATGCGGTTCAGCAGCTGGTAGTAGGTGACCGTGCTCTCCCAGCTCATGCCGCCGATCAGGCCGATGGTCTTCATCGCGGACGCCTCCTTCCCCTCAGCACGCCTTCCCCGTCTCTTCCTCTGTCACCCTCGGACTTGTTCCGAGGGTCCAGGGTCAGGGACGGAACGGTTGCCCCTGGATGCTCGGGACAAGCCCGAGCATGACGAGACAGGAACACGGCGCGCAGCGCCTCAGCGCACGTTCGCGGTGCCGATCACCTTGTCCAGCGCCTGTTCCAGGTTCTTCACCGAGCGCTCGACATTGTGCAGCTTGTCGAGGCCGAAGAGGCCGATGCGGAAGGTCTGGAAGTCGTCCGGCTCGTCGCACATCAGCGGCACGCCGGCCGCCGTCTGCAGGCCCTCCGCGGCGAACTTCGAACCGGACTTGATGCCCGGGTCATCGGTGTAGCAGACCACCACGCCCGGCGCTTCGAAGCCCTCGGCGGCGACGGACTTGAAGCCGCGCGCGGCGAGCAGCGCCCGCACTTTGTCGCCCAGTTCCTGCTGCTCCGCCTTCACCTTGTCGAAGCCGTAGGCCTGCGTCTCCTTCACCGCGTCGCGGAAGCCCTTCAGCGCGTCGGTCGGCATGGTGGCGTGGTAGGCATGGCCGCCGTTCTCGTAGGCTTCCATGATCTCCAGCCACTTCTTCAGGTCGCAGGCGAAGCTGGAGCTGGCCGAGGCCTTCACCGCCGCCACGCCGGCCGCGCTCAGCATCACCAGGCCGCTGCAGGGCGAGGCGCTCCAGCCCTTCTGCGGCGCCGAGATCAGCACGTCGACGCCGGTCGCCTGCATGTCCACCCAGATGGTGCCCGAGGCGATGCAGTCCAGCACGAACAGCCCGCCCACCGCGTGCACCGCCTCGGCGATGGCTTTCAGGTAGCCGTCGGGCAGGATCATGCCCGCCGCGGTTTCCACGTGGGGCGCGAAGACCACCGCGGGCCGCTCCGCCGCGATCACCGCCACGGCCTCTTCGACCGGCACCGGCTCGAACGGCTGCTGGTGTCCCGGCTTCTCCGGGCGCGCCTTCAGCACGAAGGTCTCGGCGGGAATGCCGCCGGCCTCGAAGATCTGCGACCAGCGGTAGGAGAACCAGCCGTTGCGGATCACCAGCACCTTCTTGTCCGTCGCCAGTTGGCGGGCCACCGCCTCCATGGCGTAGGTCCCGCCGCCCGGCACCACCGCCACGCCGCCGTCCGGCCCGGTGTTGTAGGCGGTTTTCAGACTGGTCGAGATATCCCGCATGACGCCCTGAAAAGTCTCGGACATATGGTTCAGGGCGCGGTCGGTGAAGACGACGGAATATTCCAGCAGCCCGTCAGGGTCCACGGTCGGCAGCAAGGCGGTCATCTCGGCTCCAGTACGGCAGTCGGGGGGATCGGGGGAATGGAGCGGCACCATAGCGAAAATTCGCCCCGGGGGAAGGCTGGAAATTCGTCGCAGGCCGGGCCGCCCGGGAGTCCGGCCCGCCCCTCCGCCGCCCCTCCGCCACCCGTCATGTCCCGGCCGGCCACCCGGCGATGCGCGAATTTCGGACAATCTTGCGCGGATTTCGGACAAACCCGGATTTGCCGTTCAACGCCCCCGCCGCAGCGGCTCTACTCGCCCCCGGGCCGGAGGGGCGCCCAGGCTGTTGCCATGCCGGGCGGTCGCCATAAAAGCGCCGGCACGGCATCTCGCGGAGGGGAACCGACTTATGAACGGGAAAGGCGACAGAGACATGAGAACCACGAAAGCGCCCGGCCCGGCGCTCTGGCTGACCATCGCGCCCGCCGTCCTCGCCCCCTTCTTCCTCGCGCCCTCTGCCGCCGATGCCCTCGTCCTGTTCACGGACGTCGACATGGACAGCAGCGCCACCGTCTACAGTTCCCCCTCCGTTCAGGACAGAAAGGTCTTCCGGGAAGCCACGATGCCCGCGCAGACGACCCTGACCGGGTCGGTCGATGACGCTTCCGCGGAACTCCAGGTCAGCTTTCAGCAAAGCGGCCCTGTGGCCAGCCTGTCCTACGCCTTCGATCACCGCCATGCCGGCGACAACGCCGCGTTCCTCTACGGCGGCACCGACCGGACCGTCTTCTCCGTCGACGTCGACAGCACCTACAGCATCTCCGGCCACTACCGGGTTACCGGTCTCGGGGATCCCAATTGGGTGGCCTTCACCGTGGGGCTCTACGACTCCACCACCGACACGTCGCTCGTGTACAGCGATCACTACTCGGAAGATTTGCTGAACCCGAGCTTCACCTTCGGCGTGGTGGGCACAGGCACGGACGAGTCCGTCTTCGGCGCGCTGAGCGGCCCGCTGCTGGCCGGCCACGAGTACAGAATCTATCTCGCCGCCATGACCTCCACCGGCGCCACCAGCGGCACCACCGCGACGGCCGACACCCTCTTCACGATCACGGAGAACGCCGTCACGGCCGTGCCGGAGCCGGCCAGCCTCGCCCTCTTCGGGTTCGGCCTCGCCGGCCTCGGCGCCGCTGCCACGCGGCGCCGTTGCGGCGGCCCCCACCGCAGCAACGGCTCACCCCCATCCTGACCCTCCCCCACCAAGAGCGGTGCCCGAGAGCGGTGGCGAGTCCGTTGCCCCAGAGCGAGGACCGTGTCAGCCGCGCCGGCGGCGCCGCAGGACGCCCAGCCCTGCCAGCCCGGCCGCGAAGAGGCCCAGCGTCGCCGGCTCCGCCACCTCGGTGACGGCGGACAGGGGGTCGACCAGGCTGTTGATCCACGCGCCGTGCAGCGGGTCCAATTCGACCTGAGTCTGGTAGCTGGTGTAGCCGACCACCGTCAGATCCGACGCCAGCGGCGTCCTCGTCAGCAGGGTGCCGACGATCCAGCCGTTCGGGTTGGCGACGATGCAGGCCCCCAGCGGGCAGAGGCCGTCATAAAAGCCGATCCAGCTCCGCCCGACGGCCGCGGTGCCGTCCGCGAAGATCGCCGGCCGGAATTGTTCCCTTCCGATGATCTCGTCCAGCGGCACGCCGCCCAGCGAGATCTGGCCGTTCAGCGCCTGCAGCTGCTGGTAGGAGGCGTATTGCCAGTCCGTGTTGGCGGCGACATAGGCGTCGATCTCCGCCTTCGACTGGTTCACGAAGGCGGCCGGGTCCCACCAGTAGAGCCCGGTCGCGGTATCGTAGAAGTATTCGCCGCCGGTGCCGTGGTTCATCAGCACCGCCTGGGCCGGCGTGGCCAGCGGCACGGCCGCGACCGTCAGCGCGGCGCCGAGCGCCAGCGCCGTCAAACAATTCTTCAGCATGGGTTGATGCCCTCCCCGTTTGTTCCCGGCGGGAAGCTGCGCCAGCGCCGGCCCTGGCGCAACCGCAGATTATGCATCGAAGTCCTTGATCACGCAGTCGTTACACGCCGTGAACGGCACGACGCGCCGCGCCCTCTTCTACCGGCGCGTTCGGCGGCGCCGGTGCGTCAGCGCCGCGGCTGGCGCCGCCTCAAGAGGCCCAGCCCCGCCAAGCCGGCGCCGAACAGCGCCAGCGACGCCGGCTCCGGCACCGTCGTCAGCGCGTCGTCGGTGAGGCGAAAGCCGACCGGCGTGGCGTCCGGGCCCCAGGGGTCGGAATCCGTGTCGCGGTTATAGGTTATGGTGAACCTGTTGTCGGTCGACCAATACCAGTCGTAGTTCGCCGCCGCGGCTGTGTCGTTTACGACGGACAGCCAATAGGTCGTCCCGGCCAGCAGCGTCGTCGCAGCGATCTGGGCGGAATAGAAATAGACATCGTACAGGCCGCCCACGTCGAACCCCGAGTCGGTGCGGCCGACACTATCCCCGACGAAGAACTCGTACAGGGGTGCGGCCGCCGGCCTGCCCGCGACGTCCCCGAAAAGGCGGATTGTGAAGGCGTCGGGCAGCGAAAGCGCCTGCCGGGTGTCATAGGCGCCCCACCACTGCACGCCGGTAACGGTGCTGGCGCCCGGCTGCAGCCGGAAATCGTCGGCCACCTGGAGTCCGGGGGGATCGCTTCCTCTGTACGAAAAGTCGCTCGCATAGCCGTCGACCGTCAGGTCGACGGTCTGTTCGAAGATGATGCCCGCACGGGCGTGCGATACCGGCAGCAGCATGACCAGCGCCGTGCAGAGCACAGCGGCGTGTCGGGCCACGCGCAAAAAGTTCCGGTGCATAATCCCCCTCCGTCTCTCGACGTCCGCAACGGCACGGCGCCTACACCCGGATCAGGGGCTTGCCCGAAAGCAGACTCCCCGGCGCGGGCTCCCTGAGTTGTTGCCGCCGGGTCGCCGGATTTGAAGGGCAATTCCGGGTTTGTCCGAAAATCGCGCAAGATTGTCCGAAATTCGCGCAGCGGCCCCGGCTCCCCCCGGCCCCCCGGCGCGCCGTCACGAAAAACGGCGATCCCCCATCCCGGGAGGATCGCCGTTTTCTTGTCCTACCCCCCTCGATGAGGGAGCGCCCAGACCAGTGGCCCAGAGCGGTGCCCGAGAGCGGTGGCCCAGAGCGGTGCCCGGGAGCGGTGTCAGGCCTGCCGGCGCCGCCGGCCCCAGGCGCCCGCGCCGGCCACGCCGGCCAGCCCCAGCCCTGCCAGCCCCGCGCCGAACAGCACCAGCGAGGCCGGCTCCGGCACCGCCGTCAGCACCGGCGCGTCCTCCACGAACGTGCGGAAGGCGGTGTCACTGCCGCCGTCCGTCCAGGTATCGAGACTGAACGTGCCCCCGACATTAAAGAAATGGTTGGCGCCGCCCGCGTAGGGATCGTCGCTGTAGAGCCAGTTGCCGCCGAAAATCTCAATCGCCAGCACATCGCCGACAGCGACGGCAAACGCCGCCGGGCTCAGGTCGAAGGTAAAGGTCGTGCCGGAGGCCGTGGCGCTCGACGATGTGGCGAGCACCGTCGATCCGGCGCTCCCGCCGACCGGAAGGCCGCCCGACGTGGCCAGAATGCGCAGCGTCGTCGGCGTGCCGAAATCCATCGTGACTTCCACGCTGTCGAGAACGCCCGCGATCCCGACCGTGAAGGTCTGAGCGCGGCCAAAAGTGCCACCGTTGCTTGCGTTGCCGCTCGACCCGCTGCCCGGCAGGCTCACCTGATCGAGCAGGACGGTCGCCCGCGCCGTCCCGCAGACCGCGACCGCCAGGCCCGCGGACAACGCCAGAACCCCTGAAGCCTTACGACCCCCCGTCCAAGCCCCCGCCCAAAACCCCGTCTTCATCTTTCTTTCCCCTCACCGCGGCCAGGACGGCCGCCCGCGCGTAGTGCGCAAACTCACCAAAACAACCTTCAACCGCCGCGCAAGAATCACGCCAAGCGCCCAGCAACCCCGCATTCCCGCGGTGGCGCCCGTCCCCCGCCGCCACCGGCCCCGCGCGGGTGTAACGCTGGCTTACACTTTCCGGGGAGATTCAGGACGCCGATCCGCGCGCCGCACCCCGCCGGGCCCGTTTAGCCGCGCAATGCCAGGGGATCGGCATCCCCCGCGGCGCCGCGGCGCTGTAACGTCGGCCGACGCCCCCAAAACGATAATGCGGGTTTGGTCCGCCTTTGGCATCGACGGGGACGGACTCCGCGCCTCTCCCTCCCCCTCCTCTCCATTCCCTCCGTCCTCATCCTGAGGAGCGGTCCGCCAGGACCGCGTCTCGAAGGATGGGGGAGGGCTAGGGTGGGGGTGGGGCCACAAACGCAACGCCCGCTTGGCGCGAACGCTCGTCGCGCCTGGGCGGCGCTGGCAGAGGGGAAACGCCGCACATCCTTCGAGACGCCGCCTGCCGGCGGCTCCTCAGGATGAGGTGAAATACGGGACCTCGTCCTGAGGAGGGCCCCTTGTCCAAAGGGCCCGTCTCGAAGGACGTGCCGCCGCCTGGGTCCTTCGTCGGATTCACGCCGCCGCCCGCCGGGACTATCCTGGCGCATGCGCGCGACACGACTGTTCCGCCAGTCCCTCCTCTGGGGGCCCCTCCTCTGGGGGCCTCTCCTCTGGGCCGCCCTGCTTTGCGGCGGCACGCCCCTGGTGGCCAGCGATGCCCGCGCCGCCGGGCTCACCCGCGCCGCGGTGGAAGCGGCCCAGGGCGAGGCACAGGCGGCCGGTCAGGGGGCAGATTTCAGCAGCCGCGACCTCAGCGGCCTCGACCTCCACGGCCTGGACCTCTCGCAAGCCGACTTCACCGGGGCCGACCTCTCAGGCGCCGACCTTTCCGATTGCGACCTGCGCCGCGCCAGGCTGGTCGGCACCGCCCTGGCCGGCGCCACCCTGGCCCGCGCGCGGTTCAACCTCGCCTGGATCATGGCGGCGGATTTCTCCGGCGCCGATCTCACCCAGGCGGTGCTGGAGACCCTCGTCGTCTCCCACGGCCTGGAGATCCGGCCGGCGGAAGCCAACACCTTCGTCGGCGCCGATCTCTCCGGCGCCCGCGTGACCGCGCGCTTTCACCGGGCCGACTTCACCGGCGCCCGGCTGACCAACCTCCAGGCCTCGGTGGACATGCGCAACCAGTCCATGGGCCTGATCCGCACCGAGTTCACCAGCGCGGTCCTGACCGGCGCCGACTTCTCCGGCGCCCAGCTCGCCCGCGTCGATTTCCAGTACGCCAGGCTGCGCGGCGCCCGCTTCGCCGGGGCCGACCTCACCCGCACCGACTTCGCCGGCGCCGACCTGACCGACGCGGACTTCACCGGCGCCGAAACAACGGACGCCGTCTTCGACGGCGCCACCCTCACCGGCACGCGCGGCCTGCCGGGCCGCTAGCGCCGGGGGGTCGCATCGCAAGCGCAGCCCGGCGGCACATGGCAAACCTTGTCGCGGCTGATACAGGTGTCCCCGCAGGCCTTCCCTTTCCGGCAAATCTTGCAGCAGCGAACTTGCGCCTGCTGTTCAAGTGCCGCGGCACACTGCCTTTGTACACCATCGACCTCGAACGTCGGCGCCCCGTCGCGCGGCACCGGAGGGCCGCAAGAAACCTCGCCGGCCTGCACGGCGCCTGAGCCGATCAGGGCAATCGCCACCGCCAGCCCGGCTACTCGCAGCAAACGCAGCATAATGATAGCCCCGGTTCGTAGTGCCGCCGCCCCCCTAGCCTACGCCAATTCGCCAGAGAGTACCGCCAATACACCAATACAAGAGCCATGAACGGCCTTCACCGCCCCTCCTATTGTCACCCTCGGACTTGTTCCGAGGGTCCATGGTGCTGCTGCGCAGACGCCCCCAAACGTCCCCTCACAGCAGCCCCGCCCCACCCGGACAACCGGTCCTGCCGGTAGATTATCCAGTGACTCCCGCACGGCTGGGTTTTAGCCTGCAGGTCACACCTGACAAGCCCGCCGGGACGGGGTCCGGCACCACCTGAGTTCAGTAACGGGGGAATACCTGAGTGCGCGCCAGAATCATGATTGCCTTGGCCTTGGCCTTTTCGGTCGCCGCCTGTGCGTCGAACTACGAAACCACCGTGATCCAGGACAACAGGGCGGAGCCCATCAGCCCCGACGCGTCCCTTCTCGTCGCCGTCGAGGGCGACGGCAGTTACATCGACAAGATCTACCCGGGAAGCGGCAACATGGCGCGCCGGGCCATGGTTCTGGCCCTGTCGAAATACGCCACGGATGTTTCCGCGATTCCCGATTTCATGACCGCGGAAGCGGCCACCCTGAACGCCAAGGCTCAGAACGCAGGCTACCTGGTCTACCTGAGCATTCTGAACTGGGAAGACCGCGCCACCGAATGGAGCGGCAGGCCCGACCGCATCGAAATCGCTGTCCGGCTGATCGACGGAAACAGCGGCGACCTGCTGGAATCAAAACTCGTCAAGGCCAGCAGCAAGTGGGCCACCTTCGGCGGCGATCACCCGCAGGACCTTCTCAAAACCCCATTTGATCAATACGCGGCGGGTATCTTTGGACAAGCGCCCAGCCCCGTACCGAGCGGGCAATGAATACAAGATTGCTCTTAGGCTCGTCCTCCTCTTAAGGAGACACTCCGAATCTTCTCGGGCGCAGTCTAAGAGGATGGCGCACGTCCCTACTCCTCCCGCTTGGCCGGAAAAGAATCCGCACCTTCGGCGAAATAGGAGATCGAGCTTCAGCAAAGCTGGGTGCGTGCACATCTCAACACAAACCCAAGTTGGAGATCGGCGTGAGACTATTTTGCTCTAAACGTCAGCACTACTTCTCGTCGCATCCGAGTTTGAAAACTTGATCCCGCCTTCCCTGACGATGGTGGCGGCAGATATCGACGATTAGGCGGCAACTCTCTAGTAGACTGCTCAGTAAATTCAAGGCCAGCTTGTTCTCCAAGAATGCGCAGGGCGATTGAATTTCTTATAAAAGTCCCGCGAAGCGAAGAGTCACCGATAACGAAAACCGCACGACCACCGGGTCGCACTACCCTAGAAATCTCTTTCATAACAAGGTTCATGTCGTGAAGGTACCTCTCCAATATACCTTGGTTCCGCGACGAAAGTTCAGACAGATCCCCCATACCGTCTACTGCATTGCGGACTTCCAGCGTTCGCAAACCAGCCGACATAGAAACTTCCGTTCCCACAATGTTGGAACGAATTGCTCGGACACCAGACACTGAATGCCCCATCCAAATCAGAGAAAATTTGCTGCTTCTCATATAGTCGATCGCATTTAAGTAAGGTGGCGATGTTATAACCACATCAATACTATCGGAATCAACCGGCAACAATCTCGCGTCTCCAACCCGAATAGTAGGCGTCGGCCCCACCTCCGTAGAAACATGTGGGCAATTCTCTATTACAATGGCCGCGGCCCTCGCAAAACCGTCAAATGGCAAAACCTGAGCTCGGGGGAAAACTCGGTGAGGTCGACTATGAGAAAGATCCATAGCGCGCGAAGCGCCTGCTTGTTTAGTAATAATCAGTCGCGAAAAAGCGCACCACAAGACATCCCGAATCTGCTCATTCTGAATTCGGCCAATAGAAATTGAAAGTGAAGCGAGCTCTCGACGCGCCCGCCCGTCGAACCAATATCGAATGAACTTTCGAGATTCGTCGTCCGCGTCCTTTGGGTACGCTTCCCTCAACGCGAGATCAGCAAAAGTCTTCTGGGCCCTCTTGAGAACAATTGCCGCCTTTTCCAACAGAACATCTCGATCAATCGGAGTAGTCCAAACACGAGCTAGAAGGGCTGCGAGTGGATCGGTATCAAAACCAAGCGCGTTATGGCCCGAAGCCTGAGCGACTGCAACGACAGTACCTGAACCGACCATTGGATCGAGAATTCGAAGCGGTTCTCGGCTCTCCCCAAGCGCCTCAAGCGCGATCATTGGTGCCATTCGAGCGGGAAACGGATGAATGGTCTTGCGCCCCAAAACGTCAGATATGCTCGTCAAAATTTCCCCCACCATCAAGGCCATTCGGCCGAATGAAAAACATACTACCCATCTCAAAGATGATCGTCGGCCGGATAATCGTCCGTCGCCGCCTTGATCTCCTCCAGGACTTTTTTTGGATTCACCTCAAGCTCGACTGAATCTTCCCGAGCCGAGACAAAAGCCGGAGCCATAGCACTCATCGCCACACACAAATCCCTCAGCTCAGTATTCGTACGCGATATCGGCTTAGCTCGCTTGGACAACCCCACTCGCAACGCCGCATACTCAACAAGCGATGACGGATCAACTTGTTGCTGATCCCAGATCTCCTCAAGAATAGCCTTATACGGGGGTTTGGACGGCTTCTCAATTGCGATCGCCTCGACCCACCTTGACGACTCTTCCGGAGTCGAACACTCGAGAAACAATCTTCTGAGTCTCGATGGATTTATCTGCTTTACGGGAGCCAATCGCACAAGCTTCGCCAAATCATCAATCCGCATCAGGGTAATAGTTCGCCGATCAAACTCTTTATTATCTCTGTACTTTTTACGATCTTCCAAAATTTCTTTTTCAAGAGCAGATGCTTCATGGTCCGATGTTAGTCTCTTAGATGAAGGGAAGTCTGGCCCGACGACAATTGCATGCTGACACTTAAAGTCATTTCTCTGCCTAATAATTCCAGATATATTTACCGATTTTGCGGACACTTTTCCGCCCATTCTCTCCTTGCTTTTTGCTTCCAGGCTAACCGCGTAACGCTTTAGTGTTCCATCTTCATCAACGCCGAGATGTGCAGAAGCTTTACCGTCTGGCTTATTGGGCCCGCCGATCTTTACGACATCAAATCCAAGCTTCTCAAAGGCAGCGCACAATTCTTGCTCGAGCAAATTTGGATCGTTTCGCGCATTGCGAAGATCTTCCGAGATCATTAACGCGGTTCGGCGCCCCGATCCTCGCACGAGAGATCGGAGCAGTTCGTCTCGTGTGGAAATAATCTCGTTGACCACGTTTGATCTATGACCATGGTGGTAGAGTTGAGCTTCCAGAAGCACTTCCGCCATTGCAAGAAGTTCTAACGAAAGACTCTTGTTTCGCGACTGGTAGTCATCTGAGAACGCACCCACAAAAGGGTGGAGTGCGTTTATCTGAAGTGTAGAGTGATCCACGTCGTAAAGAGCTATGCCATCATCCGTGCTGAGACTGTAGCTTAGCTCAACAGATTTGATGAATTCCTCGGGATTTTCAGCTCTCTCTGCCAGTTTTTCGATGAATTCTTCATGCTTGGATTCGTCTAAATCCATTGGCACAACTGTATATTTTGGTCGCGCTTTACCTGAAAGAGCTAACTTGGCTAGATCAACAATAGGCCGCCGCGAAAGACTTGCAGGACTCCCGGCGACCTTTCGTGCTATCCGCTTACCCGGAGACTCATCCAGATTGCTTTGCTCTATCTTTGGTCGAACATAGTTAAAGATCGCATGCAATAGATTTCGCGCTGTGTTGCTAATGGGTCCGTCTCGCACGCCTTCGCGAGCTGATTGCAATTCATGATCAAGTCTGTCGATATGTATGACGAGCCGGAACCGTGCAAATGTACCGTGGCGAAGCAAGTTGCTATCGATTCCAAAATACTCATCTTCAATGTTGATCAAGCGCCCTAAAACGTAGACAAAGAACCCATAACTTCTTCCAACTTCACCTGCCTTTCCCGTCGTAAGCACATCTCGATATCCCTCCGCGTACCCTGTGATTCGGCCTAACGTTGGGTGATACAGTCCATAGTGCAGTTCATCGCTGCTTTTCAAACGTAAATCAGAACGAACGGCCAAACCTTCCGGAGCGGGCTTGGAAAGCTCCTTGATATCTTTTCCAAGTATCCATTTCTTAATCCGACCTTTTCCTGATTTACTTGGAGTTAACCTTTTCCCATTCAGGTGGATTGAAAAGTCATCACGTAGCGGCAAGGCCGTGCGCAGAATCCATTCCAGCCTTCCTGGCTCGATTTCATTTGCTTTATCTTTTAGCGAGGAGAGAATTGCAAAGACCCAAGATTTAGGCGCCCCTCTTCCGAATAATGGCACCTTCCATTCTTGAAATGCCAAATTTGACAACCAATTTTCCACCGCGGCCTTTGCCTCATTTGCGCTAAGCTCACGGACATCCAATTGAATAGGTCTCTGCGCGACTACGCCAGTAGCCGCCGCGGTATCGAGCCGAGTATAATCCATTGTGGTCGCGTAATATTTTCGACCTTTTTTTGAAATATAGGTCAACTTGTTTGCAAGGACATATGTAGCTAACTTGCCAATCCCAAATTTACCAATTTGGCTTCGGCCGTGCGGCAAGTTCGTGCGCTTTCTCTTCTGAGTAGCACCTATCTGCCATAGTTCTTCCAATCCTACTGTGTTCATTCCCTCGCCATCGTCGACAACAACTATTGACGCCCCCTTTGCTGTCGGATCGGCAGGCAGAATGACATTGACATGTAGAGCGCCTGCATCGAACGAATTTGTTATTAATTCTTCAAATGCCTTATTAGCACTCGCGTAAAGGCCTTCAGAAAAGAGCTCAACGATTCTGTAGCTCAGGCCCACCTCAATCTTTTTAGTTACCCTTCCCGCCGAGATGAAAGCAGGATGGGCAAGGGGTCGGCTCTTAGATTTGGCCATTTCTCGCTCCCGGACTCTATCTTGCACGTCAGCATTGAATAGCACGAGATAGTTGTCTGTCGAGAGCTTGTTCGCCTTTTAGGAGATTTCAGACCTTACAACTCTACAACCAGAGCCTAGCTGACATTTCACAATAGTCTTTCGCCATCCCTTCCCCTACCCCCCTTACGCTTTCACCCGCTCCCCGCTCGGGTCATACATCGGCTTGAGGCTCGCCTCCGCCGCCACCTTCTCCCCCGCCACCTCGATCTCGTAGGCCGAGCCCAGCACCGCCGCCGCGGTCTCCCCCGGCGCGCAGTCCACATAGCCCAGGCCCACGGCGGCGCCCAGGTGGTGGCCGTAGGCGCCTGAGGTCAGGCGCCCGGCGATGCGACCGTCGCGCCAGATCGGCTCGTTGTGGTACAGCAGCGGCGCCGGGTCGCTCAGCCTGAACTGCACCAGGCGCCGCGTCAGCCCCGCGTCCTTCTTGCGCAGCACCGCGTCCCTGCCGATGAAGGCGCCGTACTTGCCGTCGGCCTTGCCGGTCTTCACCGCAAAGCCCAGGCCGGCCTCCAGCACGTGGTCCTCGTCGGAAATGTCGTGGCCGAAGTGGCGGAAGGCCTTTTCCACCCGGCAGGCGTCCAGGGTGTGCATGCCGCACAGACGCAGGCCACCCTCCACAGCCCGCTCGACGCCGGGCGCGGCGCCGGCCTCCATCAGGCGGTCGAAGGCGTGGCGCGCCTGGTCGCTGGGCACATACAGCTCCCAGCCCAGCTCGCCGACGTAGGAGATGCGGTGGGCCCGCGCCAGGGCGGACCCGATCTCGATCTCCCGCGCGGTGCCGAAGGGAAAGGCGTCGTTGGATAGGGCCGCCGGCGTCGCCGCCTGCAGCAGGTCGCGCGCCTTGGGCCCCATGACGCACAGCACCGCCTCGCCCGCCGTCACGTCGGTGGCGATGCAGTGGGCGTCGTCGGGGATGTGGCGGCGCAGCCAGGCCAGGTCGCGCTGTCCCACCGCCGCGCCGGTGACCACCAGGAAGGCGGTCTCGCTGAGGCGCGTCACCGTCAGGTCGGCCTCGATGCCGCCGCGCTCGTTCAGCCACTGGGTATAGACGATGCGCCCTGGCGCCACCGCGATGTCGTTGGCGCAGATGCGCTGCAGCACGGCCTCGGCGTCGCGGCCCTCCACGCGGATCTTGGCGAAGGACGACATGTCGAAGAAGCCGACGCCCTCGCGCACCGCCTTGTGCTCGCCGGCGGCGTAGTCGAACCAGTTCTGCCGGCCCCAGCCATAGCGGTAGCGGTTGTGCTCGCCGCGCAGCTGCGCCTCGGCCGGCAGGAACCAGTTGGCGCGCTCCCACCCCGCCGTCTCGCCGAAGCACGCGCCGCGCCCGGCCAGGCGCTCGTGCAGGGGGCTGTGGCGCACGCCGCGCGCCGTGGCGAACTGGCGGTAGGGGAAGTGGTCGGCATACAGCAGGCCCAGGGATTCGGTGGCGCGCTGATACAGGTAGCTGCGGTTGTTCTGGAACGGCTGCATGCGCCGGATGTCGACGTCCCACAGGTCGAAGGGCGGCTGGCCGGCGTCCATCCATTCGGCCAGCGCCTTGCCGGCGCCGCCGGCCGATTGGATGCCCACCGAGTTGAATCCGGCGGCAACGAAGAAGTTGGTCAGCTCCGGCGCCTCGCCCAGCAGGTAGCGGTCATCGGGGGTGAAGCTCTCCGGCCCGTTGAAGAAGGTGTGGATGCCGGCGGTCTCCAGGATCGGCAGGCGCTTGACCGCCGCCTCCAGGATCGGCGCGAAGTGGTCGAAGTCCTCGGGCAGCTGGTCGAAGCAGAAGTCCTCGGCGATGCCGCCCATGCCCCAGGGCTTGGCCACCGGCTCGAAGGCGCCCAGCAGGATCTTGCCGGCGTCCTCCTTATAGTAGGCGCACTCGTCCGGCACCCGCAGCACCGGCAGGTCGCGCGGCAGCTCCGGCACCTGCTCGGTGACGATGTAGAAGTGCTCGCAGGCCTGCAGCGGCACGCGCACGCCGGCCATCAGGCCCACGTCCCGCCCCCACATGCCGGCGCAGTTCACCACAGTGTCGGCCGTGATGGTGCCCGGCGCGCCGTCGCGCTCGGTTTCCACGCCCGTCACGCGGCCGTTTTTCTGGGTGATGCCCGTCACCTTGGTGTGCTCGAAGATCTGCACGCCGTTGCGGCGCGCGCCCTTGGCCAGGGCATGGGCGATGTTGGCCGGGTCGGCCTGGCCGTCCTTGGACAGGAAGGCGCCGCCGGTGACATCCGCGTCGTTCAGCAGCGGATAGGCCGCCTTCACGTCGGCGGGGGTCAGCACATCCACTTCCAGGCCGAAGGTCTTGGCCATGGAGGCGCCGCGCTTCAGCTCCTCCAGGCGTGCGGCGGTCAGCGCGACGGAGACCGAGCCGTTCTGCTTGAAGCCCGTGGCGACGCCGGTCTCCGCCTCCAGGGTGGCGTACAGCTCGGCCGAGTACTTGGCCAGTTGCGTCATGTTGGCGGTGGCGCGCAGTTGCCCGATCAGGCCGGCGGCGTGCCAGGTGGTGCCGCAGGTCAGCTGCTTGCGCTCCAGCAGCACGACGTCCTTCCAGCCCAGCTTGGCCAGGTGGTAGGCGACGGAACAGCCGATGACACCGCCGCCGATGATGACGGCGCGGGCTTTAGTGGGAAGCCCTGAGGCTGTTTCAGACATGACGTTCTCTTTCATAAGTCGGCGGGGCCGGGCGTGGTGCCGGCAGGCGCCGCCATTCAATTTCCACAATCAGGGTGTCATCCCGGGGCTTGACCCCGGGATCCATCGCCCTCGACGGACGCTCAATAGGTCGGCGGCGAGATCACCCAGATCACTTCGGTCGGCACCGCGCCGGGGTTGCGCCAGCGCGCCGGCTCGCCGTTGATGCGGAAGCTGTCGCCGGCGAAGACGCGGAAGAACTTTTCGCCGATCCACAGGTCCAGCTCGCCGCTGATCAGGTAGCCGGTCTCCTCGGTCTGGCGGGTGATAAAGTCGCGGCCCTCGGCGCCCGGCTCGAAGACGCAGCGGACCATCTCGAAGCTGCCGCCCAGGTCCGGCGACAGCAGTTCCTCGGCGTGGCCGCTGACCGCCGAGCCGATGCGGCGGCGCTGGCCCCAGCGCACCACATGGCCGCGCTCCGCCTCCGGCACGTCGTCGTGCACCAGGAACCACGACAGCGGCGCGTCCAGCGCCTTGGCGATGGCGCTCAGGTCGGCGATGCCCAGTTCGGAGAGGCCGCGCTCGGCCTGGCTGACGAAACCGATCGAGCGGCCGATCTTCGCCGCCAGCTCCAGCAGGGTCAGCCCGCGGTTCTTGCGCAGCGCCCGCAGGTCGCGGCCCAGCCGCGCGCCGCCCCCCAGTTCGCCCGCCCCCGACTCTTCCGCTCCCGACTCTTCCGCTGCCGACTCGCCCCCGGACTCTTCCCCCACGAAGTCTTCCTGGGTCATACCGGATCGTCCCGCCATGCCGCCCCTCCCCGTTATCGTCACCGGGCGCACGCTGACTCAGCCTCCGTGAAATTTCCAGCGAAAATTTCACGGAGGCCCGGCGGACGGTCAGGGCTGGGACAACGCTTCAAAGAACCGGCGGAACGCTCTATAAAGGCCCCCTGTTAGCGCTGCCAAAAAAGCGCACCGTAAGGACCCGACCCGATGAACCTCTCCCCCGACGTGATCCTGCCCGACGACGGCACCACCGGCCTGCTGGTCGGCCGGGCCTGGCTGCCCGCCTCGCCCGCCAGCCCCTTTGCCGGGCCCAGCCCGGTGCTGCTCGATGGCGACAAAGTGTTTGATATCTCTGGCCTTTCGCCGACCACGGCCGAGCTGTTCGAGCTGCCGGACCCGGCCGACGCCATCCGCCGCGCCCTGGCCGCCGGCGACCTGCCCGCGGTCGGCGACATCGCCGCGATCCTGGCCAACTCGGCCTGGGATAAGCGCGATGAATCAAAGGCTTACTTCCTGGCGCCGGTCGACCTGCAGGCGCTGCGCGCCAGCGGCGTCACCTTCGTCGACTCCATGCTGGAGCGGGTCATCGAGGAGCAGGCCAAGGGCGATCCGGGCCAGGCCGACGCCATCCGCGCCAGCCTGCAAAAGGAGATCGGCACCGAGCTGGCGGCCCTGGTGCCCGGCTCGCCGGAGGCAGCTAAGCTCAAGGAATCATTGATAGAACGCGGGCTGTGGTCGCAGTACCTGGAGGTCGGCATCGGCCCCGACGCCGAGATCTTCACCAAGGCCCAGCCGATGTCCGCCGTCGGCAGCGGCGCCGAGATCGGCATCCTTTCCAGCTCGGTGTGGAACAACCCGGAGCCGGAAGTCGCGGTGGTGGTCAACAGCCGCGGCAAGATCGTCGGCGCGACGCTGGCCAACGACGTGAACCTGCGCGACGTCGAGGGCCGCAGCGCCCTGCTGCTCGGCCGCGCCAAGGACAACAACGCCTCCTGCGCCCTCGGCCCCTTCGTGCGCCTGCTGGACGACAGCTTCGGCATGGCGGAGCTGCGCCGCGTCGTCATCGAGGTCGAGGTCGCCGGCGACAGCGACGGCTTCCACCTCGCTGACGACTATCCGCTGACCGCGATCAGCCGCGACGTCGAGGACCTGGTGGGCCAGGCGCTGAACGCCGACCACCAGTATCCCGACGGCCTCGTCCTGCTGCTGGGCACCATGTTCGCGCCGATCCAGGACCGCGACCGTCCCGGCGAGGGCTTCACCCACAAGCTGGGCGACCGCGTCACCATCCGCGCCAAGACCCTGGGCGCCCTGGTGAACCGGGTGAACCACTGCGACAAGATCGCGCCCTGGAGCTTCGGCGCCACGGCGCTGCTGCGCAATCTGGCGCAGCGCGGCCTGCTGTAGGGGATCGCCGCACCACAAGCCTTGCACCGGCGCGCCGAGACCCTAGGTTTGAAGACTATGTCCTTCAAGTCCAGGAGCCTGCCGATGTCCGACAAGACCCATAGCGCCACCGTATCCATGGCCGGAGAACCCTATGCCGCCAAGGTCGGCGACGTCACCGTCGCGCTGTCCGACCGCGCCATGATCCTGGAGGAAGTGAACGGCGAGAAGAGCTACGCGCCGGTGATCTACTTCCCCTTGGACGACATCGAAGAGGATTATCTCGAACCGAGCGACCACCAGACGCATTGCCCGATCAAGGGCGATGCCCGCTATTTCACCGTGAAAGCCGGCGGCACGACGCTGGAAAACGCCGCCTGGTTCTACCCCGAACCGCTGCGCCAGGTCGGCGCGGTGAAGGGCTACGTCGCCTTCTACCCGGACAAGGTAAGCGTCCAGCGGATGTGAGACCCGAGGCCGGCGCACATCCTTCGAGACGCCCCTTCGGGGGGCCCCTCAGGATGAGGTTTCTCTTCTCCTCATCCTGAGGAGCTTGCGCAGCAAGCGTCTCGAAGGATGCGCAGCCGGCTAGATCAGCCGCTTGCGGAGCTGGGAGGAGATGATGTCGATGACCGAGACGACGACGACCACCACCACGATGACGGCGGCGGCACGGTCGTACTGGAAGGAGCGGAAGGACTCGTAGAAGGTGAAGCCGATGCCGCCGGCACCGACGATGCCGAGCACCGTGGCCGAGCGCACCAGGGTCTCGAAGCGGTAGAGCGAGAAGCTGCTCCACAACGGCAGCACCTGCGGGATGACACCGTAGATGATCTGCTGCAGGCGGCTGGCGCCGGTGGCACGGATGCCCTCCACCGGGCGCGGGTCGATGGCCTCGACGGCCTCCGAGAACAGTTTCGAGATGACGCCGAGGTTATGGATGAACAGCGCCATGACGCCGGCAAAGGGTCCCAGGCCGACAGCGGCAACGAAGAGGATGGCGAAGACCAGCTCGTTGATGGCGCGGCAGGCGTCCATCATGCGGCGCATCGGCTGCACGATCCACACCGGGGCGATGTTGTTGGACGACAGCAGGCCGCAGGGCACGCCGACGATGATCGACAGCACCGAACCCCAGAGCGCAATCTGCACGGTCTCGAGCATCTTCAGGACGAACATCTCGAGGTCGGTGAAGTCGGGCTTCAGGAAGTCGCTGATGAAGACCGCCATGTTGTCGGCGTCGGTGATCAGGAAGGTCCAGTTGTTGACCTCCGCCGGATAGTAGGAAAGGCCCAGCAGCACCGCGATGAGCAGTGCCACGCCCGCCTTGTTGAGGAAACCGGCCCAGCGCGGCCGCAGGGCGTCGCGTACTTCCGGCGACAATTCTTCAAGCGTCACGCTGCCCGAAACGGCGTTCGCTTGTGCGGTGGCAAGGCTCATCGCGGAAATCTCCCTGGCGGCAACAATGGCAATGGGGACAGACGCCTGAGCGCCTGCCCCCAAAGGTCGTGTCGAAAGGCTTAGTAGCCGGCCTGGCCGACAACCTTGGAATAAGCCTGCAGGTTCTTCAGCGTCTCCTCGGCGGCCTTCACGCCATCGGCGTCACCGGCGTTCTGCGCCTTGATCTTGGCCTTGAAGGCCTCGATCTGGCGGACGTCGAGAAGCTGGGCGTTGGACGAGGCCAGGAAGGGGCCCCAGCCGTCGGACATGGAGGCCAGCACCGCCCGCTCGCGCTTCACCTTCTCCTCGCTGCCGAAGCGGCCGTACTGCATGAAGAAGTAGTAGACCTTCTGCTTCACTTCGTCGTCGAGATCCTTGCGCCACACCATCGGGTCGGAGGGGATCATCGGCGAACGCCAGATCTCCTTGATGTTGGCGGCGGCTTCCGGATTGGTCTTGGCAAGCCGGTCATAGATGGACTCGGTGTTGTTGGTCGCCACGTCGACCTTGCCGTTGGCCACGGCCATGGCATTGCCTTCGTGGTTGGAATTCGTCACGCGGGCGAAGCAGTCTTCCGGCGTCTTGTCGTTCAGGCCCCAGACATAGTAGCCGGGGATGACGAAGCCGGAGGTCGAGTTCGGATCGCCGTTACCGAAGGACAGCGTCTTGTCGCACTTCAGAACGTCGTCCAGCGAGTTGATCTTGCTGTCCTTGTTGACGATCATCAGCGAGTAGTAACCCTTCGAGCCATCATCCTTGATGGTCTGGGCGAAGACTTCGCCGCCGGCGCGGTCCACCGCTTCGATGGCCGACTTGTTGCCGAACCAGCCGAGATCGACCTTGCCGAAGCGCATGCCTTCGATGACACCGGCATAGTCGGAGGCGAAGAACGGCTTCACCGTGGTGCCGAGGGACTTTTCCATGTCCTTCAGGAAGGGGCCGAAAGAGGCCTCCAACGCCGAGGAGGACTCGGTGGAGATGATGCCGAAGTTGATCTGCTTCGGCATCTCGGCCTGCGCCACGGAGGCGCCGAAGGCCAGAGCCGTCGCCAGGCCGGCGACTGAGGTGGTAAGGGTCTTGAGCATCATTTACTCCTGTTTGGCTGATGCAAAGCGGACTTTGGATTTCAAAAACTGGGGTTTTCGAACGCTGGGGTTTTCAAAATCTGGAAGAATTCAGACGTTGGCCCCAAGCGGAACGGGCCGGGCTGCCCGGGCGGCCAAGCCGTCCTTCCGATCCCCGTGATGACGATTGGGGTCGTACCCGTTGGCGCCGTTACCCGGCACCGCGTGCGGCGCCGCCGCGCGACCGGGAGCCGGCTTGGCGGGATGCGCCTTGACGAGATCTAGGCTGCCGGCCTCGACACCGTAGAGATCGGCAATGTCGTCCGGCGAGATATCGCCGGTCGGGCCGTTGTGGATCACCCGACCGTCCTTCAACGCGATGATGCGGTCGCAATGCTCGAAGGCATGGTCGATCTGGTGCAGGGAGACGATCACCGTGACCTTGTCCTGGCGGTTGATCTCGCGCAGGCTCGACATGATCAGCTTGGCCGAGGCCGGGTCCAGCGAGGCGATCGGCTCGTCGGCGAGGATGACGCGGGCCTGCTGGGTCAGCACGCGGGCGATGGCGCCGCGCTGCTGCTGGCCGCCGGACAGGGTCGAGGCGCGCTGGTGGGCCTGCGCGATGAGGCCGACACGCTCCAGCGCGCGCAGCGCCGTTACCTTGTCGCTGGTGGGAAACAGGCCAAGGGTGCCGCGCCAGCGCGGCGTGCGCCCCAGGCGCCCGGCCAGCACATTGGTCAGCAGCGACAGGCGGTTGATCAGGTTGAACTGCTGGAAGATGACCCCGACGTCGCGGCGCAGCCCGGCGCAGTGCTCGCTGAAGCGGCCGTCCTTCTGGGTTTCCTTGCCGAACAGGGCGATACGGCCTTGGGTGCCGCGATCCATCTTCTCCAGCCCGCAGATCAGGCGGATCAGCGTCGACTTGCCGGAACCCGAGGCGCCGATCAGGCCGATCATCTCGCCCTCGCCGATCTCCAGATCGACGCCGTGCAGCACGGTCTTCTTGCCGAAAGACTTGCGGACGCGCGACAGCGTGATGACGGACATTCCGGCGGCCCCCTGAGCCTGGCGAATTCGTGGGCGGGACTCGCCGTGGCCGGCAACGCCCCTCGCCCCAAGCTCTACAGACAGCCCGTGACGGTATAATGACAGTCGAACTTCGGTTTTGTTGCGGTCCACAAGGGGCGCGGGGAGAGACGTGTCGCCTTTCCCTGGCGACCCTCGCCGCTTCGGCGGTAGAAAGGCATAGAGAGGAAAATCCGTATGCCTATGTCTTCTAGCTCAGGATCTGTGACCCAGCGCATCCGCCTGTCGGACATCAAGGCGATGCCGTGGAAGAACGGCGGCGGCGTGACGCGCGAGATCGCCACGGGGCTGTCGCGGCGCCCCGGCACGGGCCTGGAGCCCGGAAGCGATGCCGGAAGCGAGGCCGGAAACGATCTGGGAAGCGATCCGGGTTGGGGCTGGGGCTGGCGCGTGTCTCTGGCCGATGTGGCGCAGGACGGGCCCTTTTCGATCTTTCCGGGGGTCGAGCGGGTGATCGCCGTGATCGACGGCGCGGGCATGGACCTGATCGCCCCGGACGGCCGGACGATTGCCCTGGAGCCGTTTCAGCCGGCCCGGCTGGACGGCGATGCGGCGCTGACCGGGCGGCTGCGCCGTGGCGCGGTGCGCGATCTCAACGTCATGGTGTTGCGCGCGCAGTTCACCGCGGAGATGGAAATTCACCAGGGCCCGGTCCGCCTGCCGGCGGAGGCCGGCCCCGACGACTGCCTGCTGATCCACCTGCTGCAGGGCGGCTGCAGCGTCACGGTGAATGACGGCGACCCGCTGGACCTGGCACCGGCGGAGACGCTGCTGCACGAGGGCCAGGGCCGGGACCTGGGCAAGGTCGAGATCGAGCTGGCGGCGGCGAGCCGCGCCGCGGTCATCCGCATCCGGCCCAGGTAACGCATGTCACGCAGCCAGGTAACGCGCGTCACGTAAAGGTGACGGTCAGGCCCCCGATGCCGAGGTCGCCGTAGTCCGAGGACCAGGTCTCGCCGGGGGCGACGGGCCAGGCGTCGGTCAAGGTACCGGTGGTGACGATCTCACCGGCGGCGAGTGCCGGGAACTGCGGCTGGTCCGCCAGCACGCGAGCGAGCGTGGCGAGCGCGAGGGCCGGGCTGTCCAGCACATTGGCGCCGACGCCGCGGTCAACGACGGTGTCACCGCGGGACAGCGTGGCCGCGAAATCCGGCAAGAGGCCGACCAAGGCGGCACGGTTGGCATCGGTAACGTCCATGGGCGTACCGACGATCAACGCGCCGTGCAGGCCGAACGCGGCAGTGCAGTCCGACGCCTGAAACTTCCAGTCGGGAAAATGGCTCTGCACGATCTCGAAACCCGGCGCGATCCATTCCACAGCGGCCATCACCGCCAGCGCGTCCTCGGTCGGCCCCAGCGGCGCCTTCAGCTTGAACACCACCTCGGGCTCCAGGCGCGGCTGCACCAAGCCGTCGAGCGGCAAGGTCGCCTTTCCACCCTCGACGTGATGCACCGTGTGCGCCCAGACATGCGCCCACATCGGCTGCCACACGCCGTAGCGGTCCCAAATCGTCCGGTTGGTGAAGCCGATCTTACGACCCACCGGCCGCCAGCCCGCCCCGCGCCGCCGCGTCTCGATGTCGGCCAGGACATCGTAGGCCTCCGCCACAGTGAAGCCGGGCCGCGACGCGGTAATCGGGTCAACAAACGACGCAGAGTCGTAAGCGGCGACCAAGCGGTCGGCGATGCCGCCCAGCGACGACTCGTCTGCCACACCAGGCTGCCCGGACGTCATTCGGCCGCGACCTGCTTGCCGGCGGCCTTCCGCCTGGCGCCGTACAGCACGCCGCGGCGCTCCTTCAGCTTCAGGCCGACATCGACGATGGCGTTGATGGCGGGGATGAGTTGCTCGCCGAGATCGGTCAGGGAATATTCGACGGACGGCGGCGAGGTCGGCTTTACCTCGCGCCGGAGGACGCCCTTGGCCTCCAGGTCGCGCAGGCGGGCGGTGAGCACCTTGGCGGAGACCTTCGGAATGTCGACCCGCAGTTCGCTGAAGCGGCGCGGCCCGCCGCTGAGGAACCAGATGATGTTGGGGGTCCAGGCGCCCTTCAGGACCTCCATGCACTTGGAAAGCGGGCACTCGTTGGGCGGTGCCGGGCTGAGGTTCTTGCGGATTTTGAGGGCCATGGCTCTTCTTCCACCTGCGATCCCTGGGGTTACCATCCGGTACCGTCAGTTACCGACCGGATACCGCATAATACGATAACCTTAAATCCTTAGGTATACAAAAGTAACTTGATCACCTAGGTCTTCGGAACTGGCCGCCGGCGATTCCACATCCCGGTCGGCGGCCCCAACGACGCCAACAGGAGATCGTCACAATGAAGCTCTATTACCTGCCGGGTGCCTGCTCCCTCGCCTCTCACATCGCGCTGCGCGAAGCCGGCGTCGACTTCGAACTGGAGCAATTCGACAAGGCCAGCAAGAAGACCCAAAGCGGCGCCGACTTCCTGGCGATCAACCCCAAGGGCTACGTCCCCGTGCTGGCGCTGGACGACGGCGACGTACTGACCGAGGGCGCCGCGATCCTGCAGTATATCGCCGACGAAAACCCCAAGGCCGAACTGGCCCCTGCCGCCGGCAGCCGCGATCGCGTGCACCTGCAGGCGCACCTGAACTACATCGCCACCGAGGTGCACAAGGCCTTCAGCTCGCTGTTCAATCCGCACAGCCGCGACAGCGAAAAGGCCGATGCCAAGACCAGGGTCGCCGAGAAGCTGGACATGGTGGAAAAGATCCTGTCGGACGGCCGCAACTACCTGGTGGGCGACAAGTTCTCAGTGGCCGACGTCTATCTGTTCGTCGTGGTCAACTGGACCTTTCCGACGAACATCAGCCTCGACCCCTGGCCCCATGTCGCGGCCTTCCACCAGCGCGTCGGCGCGCGGGACAGCGTGCAGGCGGCTCTCAAAGCCGAAGGCCTTGCGGCCTGAAGGAGAAGCTGAAAGGCTTGCAGCCTGACTGCCGGCCAGAAAAAAGGGGACGCTTCATGGAGAAACGCTACGCCGAGGTGGTCGCCACCCTGCAGACCTACTTCGACGGCCTGTACCACAGCGACACGGGAAGGCTCGCCAAGGTGTTTCATCCCAAGGCGACCTACACGACGGCGACCGAAGCCGCGGCCAACGGCGGCGAGCCGCTGCACCTGACGATGGCGGAGTACTTCCCCGTCGTCGACAAGCGGCCCTCCCCCGCCAGCCGCGGCGAGGCCCGGCGCGACCGCATCGTCTCCATCGGCTTCGCCGGCCCGGTGACCGCCATCGCCCGCGTCGAGTGCGCCATCGGGCCGCGCTTCTTCACCGACCTGCTGACCCTGATCCACGTGGAAGGCCGCTGGCAGATCATCGCCAAAGTCTTCCACTTCGATCTGCAAGAGGCAGTCGGCTGACGGCTTGCAGCCGAGAGGGTATCACCCCCACCCTAGCCCTCCCCCATCCAAGGGGGAGGGAACAACTTACTGAAGCCGTCCCCTAAAACACCTCCCCCCTTGATGGGGGGAGGTTAGGAGG
>ERZ1740062.219-NODE-219-length-41483-cov-15.001134_pt1 | contig 41483 bp, 29 predicted proteins | sample MGYA00581741_ERZ1740062 | MGnify/ENA primary metagenome ERZ1740062 (study PRJEB43018, sample SAMN04849747) | marine metagenome | isolation source: floating plastic debris | place: Pacific Ocean | collected 2008-09-01 | study: EMG produced TPA metagenomics...
ATAGTTGTATTAGATGCGGAAATTGAGTAATTTAATTTTTGGATGTCCCTAAATAAAAAGTCACTCCGCATTCTACTAGTATGCAGGGTGACTTTCTTGGAATTTTTCGACAGTCTTCTATTTCTGAATTATTAGAAAATGTCAACCAAATCTAACAATTACAAGCAGCTTGAGCACAACCTTCTTCAGTTTTATGTCCTTCAGCACAAGCTTTGGAGCAATAATATTTTCCTTCCTTCTCTAAAGCATCCTCTGTGGAAATGACACACAAACAGCTTGGACATGCGCATTTCATAAGATTAATTGTAGGCATATGTTTTTCCCCGATACTCATATCAATTAATGATATCTAAAATTACAATATCAAGATTAATTCAATGCCCATAATACCTATAAAATCAATAAAATAAATAAATTAAATTTATATATAGTTAGTATGGATGATGAGAAATTTTGATGACTACGGTGGATGATTACAGAACATAAAATACGCAAAACATAGTATTGTTTTTGTGTATATAAATATGTAAAAATACTCAAAATACATAAATTTTATATAGATATCAATGTACTTAAAGTCTAAAAGATAATACTTCTAATCATTATTAATTAACGTTTTTGTTTTGATCTAAGCCAAATAATTAGCTTGAATTACTGGCTTGCATAATTTCTGCGTCTAGTTACCAATATAACAACTTGATTTATTCATATATATAAATATCACTTGCAAAGTTCTTAGATTTGAAATTTTTAATAAAAAATATTTTTAATAATGGAAGTGTAAGAGATACTTTATAAAAAGGTCAAAATTTGAAAATATTTAAGTAAAATTTGATATTAACAATTATGGACTGATTATCATTATCAATTTATTTTTATCTGATAAACAAGTATTTATAAGCATTACAAAAAAATCTTTATTTAAAAAGATGTAAAAAACTCCTCAAATTACGAAAATTATTGAAATTAATTTAATATTTATTTTTTTTATGATTTACAAAAAACACTACTTTAGTTGAATTTTAAAAAAATATTAAGCATATTTTAGGTATATTTTAATTAAATTAAGTAGGTCAGTACAAATAAACCGAACTATGTAATGGATTGTAAATATACTTGAAAATCTTGCGTTGACGCAGTCTGCTCGATAGAGCTTATGCTTCGTTCCACTACGTTCTACTCGCAATGACATACCTTGATTTTTTTATGCCGACTTACTTAACTTTATATAAATGTTAGACAACTTATTTGTCATTGCCTTACTGGGATATTATATTGCCTGGAACTTAGGAGCCAATGATGTTGCTAACTCTATGGGTACTTCTGTAGGTTCCAAAGCTGTAACCCTCAAACAAGCACTAATAATTGCTGGGATATTAGAGTTTTCTGGAGCAGTATTATTTGGACATGAAGTTTCATCAAGGTTAGCGACGAAAATAGCAAATCCCTTACTATTTGCTGATGCTCCCTATATATTAGCTACAGGTATGGTAGCAGTATTATTAGCCTGTGGTTTGTGGTTGCAAATTGCCACATCACAAGGTTTACCAGTATCCTCATCCCATGCTGTAGTCGGAGCGATCGCTGGTTTTTCCTGGGTTGCTGTAGGTGTAAATGCTATTGAATGGGAATCTATTGGAGAAATTACTCTAGGTTGGATTTTGACTCCTGTAATTAGCGGTTTAATAGCAGCTTTGTTTTACACTCAAATTAAAAGTTGGATATTATCTCAACCCAATCCATTAGTGCAGCTAAATGAGTGGATACCTTGGTTGAGTATTTTAATGTTGGGAATATTTGGAGTTATTGTTTTTCCATCCTTAACACCAGGAATCAGTTCTTTTTTTACTAAGAATACTGGTCTGACTATTCCTGAACGTGATTTTCCTTTACTACTTGGTGGAATCGCATCAGTAGGGTTAACCTTTTATAACTGGGGAGAATTAGGAAAGCTAGTTGATTCTCCAAACTCCCAGAACATAGTCGAAAAAATATTCTCCCGTTTTCAGGTATTGAGCGCTTGTTTTGTTGCTTTTGCACATGGTGCAAACGATGTAGGTAATGCGATCGCTCCGGTTATTGCAATTAATTATATTAAGCAAACGGGTACAGTACCTGTGGGTGAGGTAAACATTCCTTTATGGATTTTTATTGTTGGTGGTTTAGGAATTATTACAGGTTTAGCAGTGTGGGGTAAAAAAGTGATTGCTACTATTGGCGAGAGTATTATTACTTTAGAACCGAGCTGTGGATTTTGCGCTGAACTTGCGACCGCAACAACTGTACTGTTAGCTTCCCGTCTAGGTTTACCTGTTTCTACTTCTCATGCTTTAGTTGGTGGTGTGGTGGGTGTAGGATTTATTAAAAATCGTAAATCTATACAGTTGAAAACATTAAAAAGTATAGCTTTAGCATGGATTATAACTATTCCTGTTAGCGCTGCTCTGAGTGCTATTATTTTTAGCTTTTTAAGAGTTTTTTAAAATTTTGAAATATGCTTAGCATAAAAAAATAGTGGTTCATTGCATTTATCCCGGAATGGTTTATTTTTGCAACAAAGCCGTCGGGAGACGTAAAGTTTTACGTCTCTACAACCCTTCATAATAAATACAAAGGAATAAGTGGGTAAATCATAAAAAAATAAAAAATCTTTTCAATTGGTATTTTGTAGTGAAAATTACATTAAAAATCGAATTAATAATGAATACAGGTTGAAAAAAAGCTGTAAGGAAATTTCAAAAAATCAAAAAATAATTGTTTTATTTCATAATTAATAATTGTATGATTGAGGAAGGAATTTAGTAATTTAGGGTTTTAAGTCAGCTCCTGTCACAGTTTACTTGGAGATACTGGAAACCTTTTGTTTGCCTGTATGAAGAGGTGCAAAATACATTACCAATACTTAATTAGGATTCCTATATCTACTAAAACTTGTTTGTAATTCATATAAATAAGTATCTTTAAAGTATTTAGTATCTTTATTTAGCGCTATATTATTAACTATTATGGTTCAGATAAACTTGAATACTAAACTCAAACCTAAATTTGAATATGAATTTAAATTCATATTTAAATTATATCTACAATTAGAATAGATATTATAAATAATATTTTCATAAGATACAGTCACATATGTAACAAAAATTATATTATTTATTCTTAATAAAAAAACTATAGTGATGAACTCAAAATTAGTTTATTTTTATACATTAATGCTTTTATTTATTTAATGTAAGAGCTAACTTTGGATAAGATGCGATTCTCCGCTTGCCATGCAAATCTGCCAAAATTCTAGATGCTCTAATCCTTTTAATGCTGACTCTAATAACTTTTGCATCAGTTGCGGACGAAGTGACTTTGGCGAATTGCTGAGAAATCGCTACCGTGTATTGAGACTGATAGGTGAAGGTGGTTTCAGCAGAACCTATGCAGCTCAAGATGTTGATAGGTTAAACGCACCTTGCGTGATTAAGCAATTTTCTCCCCAGACTAATGGAACTACCGCTCGTATCAAAGCTGCCGAATTATTTAAAGAAGAAGCTTTTCGGTTATATGAACTAGGAGAAAATCACTTACAAATTCCTCGTTTGTTAGCTTTTTTTGAGCAAGGTACAAGTCTATATCTAGTACAAGAATTTATTCACGGGGAAAACCTATATGTAGAACTGAAAAATAAAGCATTTACCGAAAAACAAATTAGGCATCTTTTAGCTGACTTACTACCAGTATTAGAATTTATTCACTCTCGTAACGTTATTCACCGCGATATTAAACCGGAAAATATTATCCGTCGTCATAGCGATCGCAAGATGGTTCTGATTGATTTTGGGGGTGCAAAACAAGTCACGCAATCGAGTTTAGTCAGACAAGCGACAGCTATATATACTGTAGGATATGCACCAAATGAGCAGATGGCAGGATATCCCTGTCCTGCTAGCGATTTATATGCTTTGGGTGTGACTTGTATACGCTTATTAACTCAGTGTCTGCCTATACAGGATGGCTTTGGGCAATTTTATGATCCTCTTTATGACCCCATGAGCGGTCAGTGGTTATGGCGAGATGTTTTAGCCAAAAAAAATGTTACTATCGACAGTAAATTGGGTGAAATACTTGATAAATTAATGCGGCATTTAGCTACAGAAAGATATCAGTCCGCAATTGAAGTATTAGAGGATTTACATAAATTTGAAACCTTGTCTGTTCTCATACCCACTGCTCGTTATAAAAGTAATTATTCAAATCAGAAAAAAGAAGACCCAAATCAACAAAAAGAAGAATTTGTTTCCCTATTTCCAACATTTAAAACATTTCAATTTGACGTGGTCACATTAGACCCTGGTGGTAGAGAAGTGAGTCGTCAAACTCATAATTCTGAATACTATGCTGAAGAATTAAATGAAAATATAAATGTAGAAATGATATCCATCCCTGGTGGAAGTTTTATGATGGGTTCCCGTGATTATGAAGGAGATGCAGATGAGCGTCCACAACATCAGGTAAATATGAAGCCCTTTTTTATGGGTAAATATCCCATCACTCAGGCACAATGGAAAGTTGTATCGTCTTTTCCTATAGTTAATCATCCTTTAAATCCTAATCCTTCAAAATTCAAGGGTATAAATAGACCTGTAGAAAATGTATCTTGGTATGAAGCCAAAGAATTTTGCAAAAGATTGAGTCGCAAAACAGGACGAGATTATCGTTTACCTAGCGAAGCAGAATGGGAATATGCTTGTCGTGCAGGTACTAGTACTCCATTTCATTTTGGAGAGATTATTACTACTGATTACGTGAACTGTAGCAGTACAGATACCTATGCTTTTGAATCTAAAGGTAAACAAAGAAAAGAGACTACAAATGTAGGTAGTTTTGATGTGGCAAATGCCTTTGGTTTATATGATATGCATGGTTTAGTGTGGGAATGGTGTGCAGATCCTTGGCATAAAAATTATCATGGAGCACCTGGAGATGGTTCCATCTGGGAAGTTGGTGGAGATAGACATCGTAAGGTATTGCGGGGGGGTTCTTGGAGTTTTAGTCCTATTTTGTGTCGTAGTAGCAGTCGCAGTTGGAATGAAGCTGATGGTGGGTTGAGGATATGTGGTTTTCGAGTTGTGACCAGTAGTTTGTAGGGGTGGCTTGCGCCCATTTATAGTAGATAGGTCATAAAATAAAAAGAAGAAACAAGAAGACTTGGGGGATTCTCCCCCAAACCCCCGATTGAGGGACGGTTGCGTCCCCCAAACCCCCTCCAAATCCAAACCCCCTCCAAATAAAACAGTTTTTGATAACAACGAACACTGAAAAACCCGGTGATTTGATAAGACCGGGTTTTGCAATAATGAGACTATTATTTGAGACTATTATTTTCTTGCTTTTTAAAAACCTAAACTAATCTCAAATCCGTATATTCAGCCATTAAGTCATCCTTGGTGAGAGTATCACCTTCAGCTTGGGGAGTCCATAATACTTCAATTGCTAAAAGGCGATCGCTGGGAATTCCACCCATTTGTCTTAAAGCTTGATTGAGGTCTTCAGAACCATTGATTTTAGGAATTGGATACTTACCCAAAGTCGCAGCTAATAATGTGACAATAATATATTCTCCTGGACCCCGGTCAATTAAAGCTGTGGGGTTATCTGTTTCATCAGCAGCAGATAACTTATCTTTTTGGGAAGAAATATTTAGTTGATTATTGACATTAGATAAAGTTTCTTCCGAGAACTTACTGCGTTCTATCAAAGACAAACGGTTAAACTCAGCTTCTGCTGAATTTAATCTTACTTGCTCTGTTCCACCACCTGCGTAAACACAATACTCCGGGTGACGTAGCAAGGCTAAACTGGTTTCCTGCAGTACTTGCACTCTACCCTCTGCTGTATCTGTGTCAGCAGTTGTAGCGATTCTGTCTAACTCTTTTTGTAAGTCACGTGCCTGTGCTAATAATCCTACCTGTAATCGAGTTACAGAAACTTCTGGGTTTGCACCATAACCTATATCATCAGATCCATTACTTGCTGCACGACGGAAACTCTGAAACAAAAAGTTAGCGATCGCGAAAAATATCAGGATACCAAATAAGCTGCCGAAACCTCCACCAATACCCCAGAAAGGAAGTAAGAAGGGAAAACCAAATCCACCGCCATAGGGTGCGTAGTATCCTCCTCTACCACCGGGTGCGTAAGTACGAGGAGTGCTATAAGTTCTGCTAGGTGCTCTAAAAGAACCACCGCCAATACGTCCACCGCTACGGGCTGCAAGAGCTGTATCTGCATTGCTTAGGCTCAGTAGTAATACTAAGCACAAAGCTATCAGGACTCTAAATGGTTTTATGACTTTTTTCAGTGTCTTATGCATCATAGAGTGGTATTAAAAACGATATTAATTATAATGTTGACAGCCATTTAAGGATTTCTCACTTGTCTCGTAATAAGTTGATAAAAATGTTTTTCCTCAAAATTCAATACAGCCAATCGATTTACAGATAATAAATCCTTACGTAGTACCTAGTAAGCAACTTTGAATACCGAGATTCAAGAGAAGCCTGTCTGCTAATCGATATAAATCATCGCCATAAATAGCTCTCAACAACTTCAAAAATCGACTACACCTCTAATGTATCGTTTAATAACTTAGTTAAAACCCTACTTTAATAGTAGTTTCGGCAGAGATAACCGTACCTTAGGTATTGGATTTACTTAGCTAGCAAATAGTAAATATACGAATTAGCATGATATTTATCACGCGCATTCAAAACGTATTCAGTGAATGTTTAAGATGAGGATAAATTCTTTTGGAGCCATGGTGCGGTAGCAACCGCTGTAGGCGATGACCCTAAAAGGGTCGCGCGAAGCGATCGCTTTGAGGAGAGAAAATAATTATTTACCAGTATATTTTGTACTATTACGATAGGTTTCAACAAATTATAAATTTGTGAATTCAACAATACTGAGTTCTTGCTGTATAAGTCTAGTATGCATTCTTAAAGAGCATTTTATGCAAGCTTCACCTACTATCGAACTTATATGTAATTTTCGCAAAGCTTACTGTGAACCCGACAAAATACCTAGAAAAAAATATACATGTGATATAACATAACAATATGAGTGAAGAAAATTGATTTTCTCACCCACTCAAGAGTATTTAATTACTCAGTTCATTAACACAGCTGAAATTAACAAAAATCTCAAGGCTCTAAATCAACTATAGAGACCTAGCAGATAAGTGAGTTGAAAAGCATTTACCGCAAAAATTGCACCAGTTTAAATATGCTTAAACGTTTCTCAGGCGAGTTGAGCAAGAAGTGAAAAACCTTAGACATAAACTAGGATAATCACCGTAACTAGTTGCAGTTGCTTAAGCAGTAAATACAGCTTCAACTTGCCATTCAAGCTGTTCAAGACATCAAAATTTTTCCTGTACAAGGAAAAATACTATTCAATTATATCATCTCAAACAGGAGAACTGCAATGAATTTCAACAAAAGATTAGCATTGGTATTTGTAGCAACTTCAGCAGGTATTTTGGGTATTTCTTCATCTGCATTAGCTTTCCCTAGACCACCAATGCGACCTCAGACAACAACTCAAGTAAATCCTTCTGGTAATGCTGTTAGCGGTCAACAAGGTGGTTCTGCTGCTGCTGTGATCCAAATGGTAGAAATATATGGATTGGGTAAAACTACAAACATCAATGCAGCAGCAGGTTCTTCTTCTGCAACTGCAACTGGAGCAACTCAAGTTAATTTAAAGGATAAAGCAGCTAGTTTAACAGGTACTGCTGCTGCTAGCGATCGCGCAAAAGTAAAAGTTGTCACCGATCAAGGTGGCAAAGGTTCCGATCTAATGAATGATACTAAAGTAGAATTAGGTCTTTAGGAATTAAAGCTTACTTTCTCGAATATTTTTTCTATGAATTTTTATACTCAATCTAAAGCTTAATCTATCTGAATTAAGTGAGAAGTATACACAAATCAAAGTTTTTTCTCTAAATCTAAGGGAAACTTTGAATTGAGAAGAGTTTTCAGGAATAAGTTACACATTTTTGAATACAAAGTGTGAACGATGCTTAGATTACTACAGTTAATCTAAGCATCGTTCATTTATACACAACCTTTATTATCTGCATGAGGTACAATTGATATCTCTATACTGGCTGTTTTCAACAACAACAAATTGTTCAGTTGTGAAATCAAAGACTTTCAGTACATTTACAAATTTCCTTTCAAGAAAATAGTAAACCTATTATCTTTTACACCTAGTTTATTCCCGTTAGCATCCTTACCAAATTGATAGTCATTATTAGTCCACGATAAGGAAAAAATCGGACTCTTACTACTGGAGTTTATTTTCCACACAGCACTAGCTCCATAACGAGAACTACTATCACTCTCATCAATAGGTTTATAATATCCCGATACTTGAAAGCGATCGCTCAGACTAATTGTCAAATTAGCAAGTAGAGAATTCTCTAATGAATTTGGTAGTATATCTCCAAAATAATTGACGACACCTAAAGATAAAGATCCTAGCTTTATCGTTGCTCCTAATCTCACTGAACTTGCAGAGTTACTAATCTCAATCCCATCAATCTCTGTATTACCATCGATAGCATAATCAAAGCCAGTGAATAATAGAAGTAGAGAATTTTTGTTCAGACTTATTTTCTTAGAAAGATTAGCGTATATCTGACTGTAGTAGTCCCTATCGGGGTTGGTGTAAGCAATTCCTCCAAACGAATAGTTCCAACCCTTAAGGGTATTTTTAGTAAAATCTGCACCAAGATAAGCTTTTAATTTCTCAGATGTAATAAATCCCCCGTAATACCTCCAGACATTCTGATTACCGGTAATATTTCCGCTGAAACCAATATGAGGATAATAATTGGTTTCTTCTTGAAAGCTGCTCATATTGACAAAATTTGCATCTCTCTCTAATCCTGTCAGATAAATTTGAGTATAAACATTATCTAAATTCTGATTTGTAAATGTTTGACCATTAATGTCAGTTATGAAACTACCATCGAAATCTGCTCCTCCTTCCGAACCACCCGCAGCTGTAATTCTAGGATTTCCTATAAACTCATAAAAAGAATTGCCGGATATTTTAATCTTTTTCACTGGAGATAAACCAAACCAAACACTGTTAAAATGCGCATTAGGAAGTTTAGTGGCATTTTTTGATGGTGTTTTTGCTGAACCAAGACCTGCATGGTAAATTGTTAAACTGTTATTTGGTTGACGTATATTGTTAACAGCGAAAAACAAGTTTTTATTAATATTTTTTTTAGCTGAACTGACTCCAAATTTAATCGGGGGTTCAGCGTCAGGTAACAATAAGTTTGTCAGTTGCAAGCTAGAGTTTAATAAGGAATTATCATCATCTAATATCAATCCAAAACCACGGACTGTTCGACCTACTACAGCTCGTTTATCATTAGCTTTGAAGACTTGCCTGACTGTAGAGTAAAATGCTGTGGGTGTGTTTTGATTAACTTCTTTCCTGGTGACAAAAGTTTTACTGGACTGGGTATTACCAAGTGAAGAACCTATGTTAGGGAAAGATAAATTTATGCCAATTTCTTGTCCATCAATTCCAGATTGAAAACCGGGTTGAGTAATATTAGCTGCGGATGCTGGTGTAACTACATCTCCAAATTGAGAAGGTTCTAAAAATTCAGTTGGTTGAAGAGATATAGGGTCTATGAAATCATCATCAGTTATCAAACTTGGAGTAAATGTACATAAGCTATTAGGATTGGAAAGACAAGATCCAGTTAAGCTTAATTGAATATCAATACCATTTAAGGTTTGTGGCTGTTTTGTCTGAACTAAAACTTCTCTTTTCTTATTGAGTGTTTGTAATTGTAGATATTCACCTGTTTGCTTGCGAAATAAAACATTATCTTTATTAATGCTTTTCTCTATTCGAGAATTTATTTTTAGAATTGCATTAATATCAAAATTTATACTATCAGTATTACCAAAACTAGTACTACTCAAGAATTCGCCAGTTGTTAAATGATTTATATTATTACCATTTAACTGTAATGCTGTCGTTAAAGGATGTACTTTCTTATTGGGAACTATATGTGGTGGAAGGATATATTCTTCATCTTCTGGAGACTTTTTTTGAGATTTTACAGCGGATGATTTTTTATCTAGCTCCTGTACGCTAGGATAATTTTCAGATTTGTCAAACTTTTGATCTAACTTGGAATATGCTTGTTTTTCCTCTAAATCTGATACTCTAGTTTGTTGCTGTAAGCTTCTATTAGAAAATTCTATTTGTCTGATATTGCTGAGATTACAGGATTTTTGATGATTGTCTTTTTGTAGTACATCATCGGAGATTAAATCTATTACTCTCGTAAAGTCTTTTTCTGCAGTGTTTTCAGAAATACAGCCATACTGATTATCTACAGTGGTTGATTCTGAATTATTACTATTTTCAGATTTTAAGTCTTTTACTACCGTCTTCTGAGCTAATAAAGGTTTTCTACTTCGGATATATTCTCTCAATTTTAAATTAGAGTTTGAATCAGAGCTATCGGCAATTACAAACTCTCCTTCGAGGGATTGTAAAGAGGACTCAGAGACGGAAATATCTTTGAATTTTATAAGCTTTAATTGTGTAGAATCAATTGAAGATGAGTAATGGTGTGGAAATACTTGCAATGAGCGATGGTGCGGTAGCACCCGCTGTAGGCGATCGCTAGAGGTAGAAAATATCGTCTGATCGCAAAAAATTTCCGGTTTAATTGTAGTTAACTGTATAGCGTTATCTGTACACTTATTTTTTGCACCACTAGCTCCAGTAAGCGATGTTTCTGGAACAATTAAATGAGAATTTGCAGATTTTTTTAATTTACTAAATTCGTCTATATATAAATTCTGATTATCCTGACTTAAAGCTATTTCAGGAAATGTAACAGCAGTTGAAGTCAGACAAAGTATATATTTGAATCTATCAATTACAATACCCATATGAAATATAGCGGTTGCATTTTTATTTATACATAGACATATTTATGCCTCAGTATTTTTAGCTATTAATCATGGGTTATTTACAGGATTTTCACAAAAAAAAGTAGTTTTTTATACTGTCTTAAATAAGAGTATTATATTTGCGGGAAAAATATACTAGTACAAGTATTAAATTTTTTATTACTTGCTGTTAATTATTTTTGAATATTAGGACTTACGCAATCGTAATGGGAAATAAGGCTTTGCGTAAAGCCGCTCCGGCATAGCTACGCTTGACGGAGTCTGCTCGACAGAGCTTATACTTCTCCTAATGGAGACGCTAATGCAAACGCTTCCCTCGTAATGGCGTACATACGTAGTTAGTGCGTAAGTCCTGAATATATTGGGCGAATCAATTCTTGTTTAGAATTTTCTGAAATCTTATACCCAGGATAATTACTTAGCATACAATTTCGTAGAAATTTATTTGCTTATGAAAACATTTAAGAATTAATTCATAATTTAACATTTACAGCACTTAATTATTAGGCTAGGCTATTCTCATTCAGAGAGATTATCACTTAAAGTACGGAATAAATAAATTTTATAACTACTCTGAAAAATTTACTTCATGTAGCTCTTATCTCTAATTACGTTGCTCAATAACAGATACATAGCAACAGTTTATCTAACGGACATGACTAATTTAATTCTTGATAAGATTTCATAAGAATAACTTTATACAAATCTATGCAAATGTATACCTGTTAGACTTATTGTTCTGGCTACTAAGTATCTTTATTTATTTTTATTAAGGATGATTTATCTTATCGCTTTATTTCAGAAATAACTTTATGAAAGTAAAAAATACTAGGAATCAAGTAAAAATATTTTTCTACCTACATATATCTATATTTCCAGTATTTCTGCTTCATTAATTCAGGGTAATAAATAATGAAACTGATGTTAATTTGTACTTCTGGAGGACATTTTGCCACAATGAGAAGACTGGAGTCTTTTTGGTCTTTACATAACAGAGTATGGGTAAGTGATAGGAAAAAAGACACTACTATTCTCGAAGGTAAAGAGAAAGTTTACTGGTTACCTTATCAAGCTCCTAGAGACTTTATGGCATTTTGGCAGAATATTCCACAAGTATTTAGGATAATTTATTTAGAACAACCTGATGTGGTGATTTCAACAGGGGCTAGCATTGCCGTAGGTTTTGGAATAGCAGCTAAATGTTTTGGTAAGCGATTCATTTATGTAGAGAGCATTTCTCGCTCTCAGGAATTGAGTTTAGCTGGTAAGCTGCTTTATCGGTTTAGCGATGAATTTTACGTGCAGTGGCCTAATTTGTGTAGAAAATATCCGAAAGCTGTCTTCAAGGGATATGCTTAATGCACATATCAGGGTTATGTAGATATGAGAGAAAATGATTACCGTTACTTTAGGGACAATTCCGTTTCCATTCGACAGAGCGATTAAGTGGTTAGATATTCTTTTAGAACGCGGAGCAATCTCTGAAGATGTCTTTGTACAGTATGGGACAGCAGATGTATCTGTATTAAAAAAGTATTCTTTCGTAGAGACTGCTCCAATAGTTGAAAGTAGCCTGTTAATGAAGCATATCAAAAGCTCGCGTTTGGTAATATCTCATGCAGGTCAGGGTTTAACAAGAGGTCTAGCAGCACAAGGAGCTTGTTTCATTCTTCTACCGCGTTTAGCTTCTCACAAAGAGCATATCGATGACCATCAACTGATGTTTGCTCGTGGAGTTCAAGAATTAGGAATATCTTATTGTGTGAGTCTTGAAAAGCTGCAAGAGGCTGTATTAAACCCACCAGTCAGTTTTCAGGGGAAGTTATTTGATAAACCTAAGTTAGCTGATTATTTCTTGCAGAAATATCCAGCTTGAAAGGAAATTAGCTTTATTAACTATTAAAAACAATGACATCTCGGGTTACGCTACACTAACACAACAAAACATTTAATTAAACCCCCTTAGGGACTTCCAATAAAAAATAACCAATCCCTCGAAAAGCAGGGAACAGGGGGAATAAAGCCATACCGTTTTAAGTCCAGAAATTGAGTAATTTATTTTTTGGTCTTCCCTTACTTACTAGTACCACTACACGTAATTTAAAATTCCTACATATCCTGCGGGAACATTTTCAACAAACAAAATTCAAAATGCTGATATCGTGAGCATTTTATCGATTTTAAATGGTTGTTTCATTTACCCTCTCAAGGAAATAGAGGAATTTTACTAAATAAAAAATACTCAGTATTTATGACTGCCTAGGAATTTCAGTCCTAGGCAAATAAACAAATTTCTCTAAAAAAGACTAGATAAATAATTTAAATAAGAGTACTAAAAATTACCTTTACTTGTTTTCCTCTCTCTGTACATACAGATGCAAGTTAAGAGTATTTAAATTACTTGCATCAGTGAGATATATAACCCTCTTATATCACTCTCAGAAAACAAAAATCGAACTGAAAAACTGTAATCCTTATCCAGTATATAATTTGAGGTTTTATTTTCTAATATTGTTAGAAAGCTAAATATAAAAATCTGAAACTCACTCTCCCCAGAGGGTTACAGCGATTAGATTTCCAGAAATGACATGCATAGGGATAAGCATGTGAACACTTTCAGAGCATTGTTATTAAATTTAATCTTTTCCTTATTCCATATTTCTTTTTGAGTATGCAAGTTATGTAATCCGAGTGCTGCAATTACGATGAATAGAATTACTAAAATGGTACTGAGACATTGGCGAATGGTTGTTTCGTGGAACGTAATTGTTCTGGGAATAACCACAGCTAATGTTGTATTAACACCGAGAGTTTGGGAGAGTCAAGCTCAGCTGATTTTACCAAAAGTTACTAGTAACTTAGATGCAGATTTTGGTAAATTAGGCAATCTTAAAGATAATGGGGTTGTTTTTTCACAACAATTAAACCCTCTGAACATCTTGTCTTCCATTGCTCTGAGCGATAAAGTATTGAAAAAAGTCTGGGAAAAAGACCCGCAAAAGGCTAGATATCAAAACGTCAGCAGCTATAAAAAGCTGTTTGCAGTTACTCCTGAAAGTGAGTCTACAGTAATTTCCTTGACAGTTTCTGGCTCTAGTCCTCAAATCGCACAAGAACGTGCAAAAAAGCTGATTGAGGCTTTTCAAAAACGATTACAGGAACTGCGAAAAGACGAAGCATCTGCGCGATCGCAGTTTCTGCAAAAGGAAGTAAATCTTGCTTATCAAAAATTACTTAAAGCACAAGGAAATTTAAGTAAATTCAAGCAGTCTTCCAGGTTAGTTAAAGATGAAGAGCAAACAAATGAGACTGTTAAAGTAATTAACAATCTGGAAAATCAGAGGGTAGGAGCGATCGCAGAAGCTAAAGCAGCAGAGGTTAAGACTCGGATGCTGTCTGCTCGACTAAATTTACCACCCCAAGCGGCAATTAAATCTACACGTTTAGAAGAAAATAAGGAGTATCAGCTATATCGGGATAATTTAGCAAAGGTTGAATTGGAACTTAAGCAAGCTGAGTCTAAATTGACCGAGGACCATCCTCAAATAAAAGACCTACGGTATCAAAAGAATGTATTAAGCACTCAGATGCAGAAATACATCAGTAAAACATCTAAGAATGTCAAGGGTGTGGATGCTGCGGTTGGTAGCAATAGCAGCAACTTGATTGAAGAACTAATTCTCTCGGAAAGCCAAGCAGCAGCTATGTTTCAGAAATCAGAGCAACTGCAAATGCAGATAACGAAAATGAGATACCAGTTAAGTAAGCTACCAGAGAAGCAGGCAAAATTACAAGAATTACAAAGAAAGTATAATATTTCCGAAGGTGTATACAATGGTTTAGTTGCTCAAATCGAACAAGCGAAACTTGGTGCATTTAGTGCTTATCCGAGCATTCAGGTGTTGGATGAACCTGTTTTAGAAACTTCACCTTCTAGCCCTAAATTAAGATTAATGGCATTGGGGGCTATATTAGCAGCAATTTTAGGAAGTGCTGCAATCATCTTGTTTAAGGAGAGTCGCAATCCATTGCTGAGTCCTAGAGATATTCAACACAGTGATATACCTGTACTTGCAAGCATTTCTCATACTAAGGATTTGATTGCAAAGATAGACCAAGAAATAGCGGGGGACCTGGATTTCCAGCGTCTTGCTTCTGCTGTGAGTTTAATGGATCTAGAAAACAAGTCCCTGATGGTGACTAGTGCTACCAGTTCTGAAGGTAAAACTACTATCACTATGGGTTTCGCTCGTGCTTTAGTGAATCTAGGTTTTAAGGTTCTTTGCGTGGATGGTGATTTTCGTAAACAGAAGTTAAGTCAGACTTTAGGATACCAAGTTCAAAGGGAGGTTATTGAAACTCCTACAGAGATAGATGCACCGACGGATAAATCATTAACTACTAAAGCTAGAACAATCAATGTACTTCCTGGTTTAGATTTACTTTCTATTCATTTAACAGAAGACAGAATTGCTGAATTTATTGCTCGTGGTGAGTTTGAGCAACTTTTAAATTTCACTCAAACCGTTGGTGGCTATGATTATATATTGATAGATAGTTCTCCAGTAACTATGACTAGTGAAGCGGGATTGATAGCTGCATGTGTCCGTAATATCCTGTTTGTTGCACGTTCTGGTTATAGCGATCGCAATTCTTTTCAAGATAGTTTAGAACATCTGAACAGACATCAGGCTCAAATTCTTGGTCTGGTGATTAATTCAGTAGAAAGTCGTAATGAAGGGTATATTTATGGACAATTGCCTTTACGGAGGGTTGAGGAGTGAAGAGTCAGGAATTGAAAAGTCAGGAAGTGAAAAGGAAGTGGGAGTATGAATTGGGATTGAAAAAAGTATGAAATATATATAAAAAATACATCAAAGAACGTATCAAATATATATATCCAAAAAATATATAAGACATGATGCTTTTAATCAAAATATAAGTATGAGTAAATTATTTTATAGACAGTTTTATAAGCATAATCAATATATACGAAATAATCATGATAATCATAATAAAAAACAATTATTTTCTGGCGCTATAATAAAATGGAAATTATTAACAATAGCGGAAAAAGTTGTTTCTAGTAATATCATTTTGATTCCAGTTTGGTGGATATTGGGTCTCTATAGATATATGGCTTTATTCATATTAATTGGAGCTTTTTTCTATGAATATAGATATCGTGGGGGGATTCAATTAAAAAAGCCTACATTGAGTGTATTATTTTTACTAATTTTCTCTAGCTATAACTTAATAGGTTTAAACTTTTATCGGTTAGCAACTACAGGAAATTTAGAAGTTACCGCAGATTTACGTTTTTTGACTTTTTGGTATGGTTTAACATTTTTACTTTGGTATATTCAAAGCTATAAAATAAAAGTTCGTTTACCGGTGGTTGCTTGGAGTGTCTCAATTTTAGTTGTAGAGATGCTGGCTTTTTGGATAATTGGAGAACTGATTTTTGGTAGTCGAGACTATACACCAGTTCGGACAATTTTTTCTATATTTGCAGGTAATGCTGATGGTGGTTATGAACCCGGAAAAGGTTTAGCAAATTATTTAATTCCCTATCGTCCTAATGATGTAAGTATTGCTCAATTCAGTCGTTGGAGTTTTTTCTTCATTATCCCAGAAGTTTTAGCTCTGGTAACTGGTTATATCATTTTACTGGCATTAGATATCCGAAACTCGTTTTGGTCTGGGCTGTTAATGAGTAGTAGTTTCTTTTTATTATTAATTAGCGGTACTCGTTCCGTTTGGTTAGTGGTACCAATTTTGATATTTCTACGCTTTATTTTTAATAAAGGATTTCAACAGGGATTAACTGCTCTTTTAGCTGTGATTGCTTTAACTAGCTGGATAACATTATCATTCCCTGTAGTAACTGAATCTTTATTTGAAGCTTATGAATCTCAGATAGTAAATGTAGAGAATTATCGAGCGGATTCTACAGAGGTTCGGAATGATATTTATCAGGAGACATTAAAAGCGATTCCAGAAAAACCTATATTTGGTCATTGGGTTGCGGGTTCTGCGGTCTTAAAAGGATTTGAGTTAGGACGTGTGGGTACTCATAGTTTCATTTTGGGAACTTTAGCTTATCGTCTTGGTTTGGTAGGAACTTTAATATTTCTGAGTTTTTGGATTTCTTTATGCATATGGTTTTATAAAACTAGGGAAAATAGACCTTCTTCTGGGTATTTTTTATTAGCTCTATTTAGTTTAGTGTCAACTGTAATGGAGTTTGGCGAGATGATAGGATGCATGTTAATTATTTTAGCTGCAATTGTAGAAGATGATAAAAATAAAGCTTTAGATATTTAATTTTAGATAGCGTAGTTTATCATCAGTAAAAGTAATTGAAACAAACAAATAAATAAATAAATAAATAAATAAATAATATAAGTTTTTATAAAAAATAAATTAAATTATCAATTGAATTATCAATTTTTATAGATTATGTCATCAATTATGTCATCGAAAACGAATAAAACATTAGTCAGTATCGTGATTGCTAATTATAATTATGGTAGCTTTTTAGCAACTGCAATTGAAAGTGTTTTAAATCAGAGTTATAGTCATTTTGAGTTAATTGTTGTTGATGATGGCTCTATTGATAATTCTAGAGAAGTAATAGAATTGTACGGGGATAACATAACTGCAATTTTTCAAGAAAATGCTGGACAGGGTGCTGCTTTTAATAATGGAATTGCTCACTCAACAGGAGAAATAATTTGTTTCCTTGATGCTGATGATTACTTTCATCCGCGTAAATTAGAAAAGGTTGTTAGAGAATTTGAAAAACATCCTGAATGGGTACAAATAGCTCATGGATATATTAAAACTAACTCTGAAGGAGTACCACAACGTCCCAGCTCTAAAACTTTAAGTCAGGGTGATGTTCGTCCTTTGTTATTAAAGTGGGGAAAGTATGGTTGGATGAGTACTTCCGGTTTATCTTACCGTCGTAATGCTTTAGAAAAAGTTCTTCCGATTCCGAATAAACCTAATAGAGATGAAACTACTTGTGCTGATACCTACTTAACAGCGACTGTTCCTTTTTACGGTGAAATTGGCTGTATAAATGAACCTTTAATGTACTATCGAACTCACGATACTAATTTATATGGAAATGTAAATTTAAGTTTCTTGATTCATGAACGGGAATTTGCAGCAAATTGGATTAATAGAACCGCAGAAAAAGTAGGAATCAGCGAACGTTTTAATTTAGATAATGATGCGGATTATCGTACTTTTAAGTTATTAAATTCACATTTAAATTCTAACTCAAATTATCAATTAGATTCTGGAACTCTTACTTGGAGCGATGGTGCGGTAGCACCCGCTGTAGGCGATCGCATTCAGATAGTTTTAGGAAATTGGCAAATATTAGCTTTAAATTTTCAAGAAAATATCTCTATTGGACGTAGTTTTAGAGATTCCACTATGCGTTTGATACAGAGATTTCTATATCTTTTATTCCCTAGAGAAGGAAGAAGTATTTTGAAACTAGGAGTGCGTGGTTTTTTACAAAGTAAGTCTTTGATGATTGGTGGTTAGTGATAAGAATTTAAATTACTTTTAACGACAAAGTGAGCGATCCACAAGGTGGGAATTCAAAATACCCTACGGGAACGTCTTCGACGAACAAAATTCAAAATTAATTCAGTTTCACCTTGCAACAAATGAAACTTATACATTTTTTGATAAATCCTCAAACCCCTGATATACAGGGTTTATAAAATGTGCAAGTTAGAAGTCAATTGACTTGGTATTAAAAATTAAATCTTAGTATGGGTATATATAAATTATGGGTAAGTTATTAATTTTACCTGGAGGTTTTGATTTTTTAGGAGGAACCCTAATATCTCTTTTATCATTAGCAAAGGGATTTGAACTTTGTGGAGCTAGTAAACAATTATGTATAATAGTTTGGTCTGGCTCTTTAACTGAAAAATGTCTGCAAGAAGCTGGTTATGACTCTTGTTTACATTCTATAAAAGCGAAAAGTCAGTATCTTGTAATGAGGTCTGCTTTTGCATGGATAAACCAGCAACCACCAGGAGATGCTTTATTATTAGATAACTGCGTAGCACGTAGTTTAATGCCTTTATTAGTTCTCGCTTCAGCAAAGCTTCGTTCTAGCGATCGCCAAGTATTTCACTTCTGTCATGACCTAGCGCTTTCTCGTAACCCTTTGGGTTTTTTAATGCGAAAAATGGCTTTTAGCTGTATTTCACCTAGTGCTATTTGTAATTCCTTTTTTACTGCCCAACATATTAGTACTTTGATTCCTGATATACAGGGTGTACTATATCAACCAGTAGATTTTGACAGATTCAACGCTACGCCCCGTACTAGTTTACCACCACTGGGTCTAGAACCTATTATTAAATCTGGAGCCAAAATAATATTAATGCCATCTCGTATTAATAAGCCAGGGATAATTAACGACAAAAATATCCGTGCTATCATCCCAGTCCTATCCTATCTGAAAAAGATGGGTCATTTTTATCATGGGGTGGTAGTAGGACCCGACCAGTCTAATGACGGTAGCTATGCTTATAACTTATTAGAGACAGCCCAAAAAGCTGGTGTTGCAGATAGATTTACAATTTTACCACCAAGCTTTGTAATTGAAGAATACTATAAACATTCAGATATTGTAGTTTCTCTAGCTCCACGAGAACCATTCGGACGAACTGTTGTGGAAGCAATCGCTTGTGGTGTTCCGGTGGTCGGTTCTCGAACTGGGGGTACGGGTGAGATATTGGGTCAGTTTGCACCAGAATGGACTATCACTCCAGAACATCCCGTAGATATCGCTAAAACTATAGTTTATACGATGAGTTCTTCCCACACTCAGGATGTTTTAGTTAAGGGTCGAAATTGGGTGCGATCGCATTGTAATTTGAAAGCTTATGCACAGGGAATGATGATTATGACGGGTCTTGATAATCATAAATTAGTCTAAGAGTTAATTGAATATTAATTCAATAATCAATTAAATAATCAATTAAATCAAATAATAACTGGATATTTAATAATGCAGAAAATATTCTTCCTTTCTGGAAGTTTTCCTCCCAACACGGGAGGAGAATTTTACAATTATAAAATTTATGAATATTTAAAAAAGACTGAAGAAACTTCTAACTTAGATATTAGATATGTCAATTTGCATAGACTGCGATTTATTTTGAAGTTAAGCTGGATACCTTTAATTGGTGATATATTTGCTTCTTTATTATTTGCTATTATTCTAATTAGATGCCAAGGATTTATAATATTAGATCATTATTTTAGCTATTACTTGACTTTGACGAAAATTATTAATAAATTATTTCATGGAAAGCTAATTTTAATAGTTCATCACTCAGATAGATACCAAAGTTATAAAAAGCAAATTCAAAATAAAGAAAATCCAGATCTTTATCAAAGAAAAGATAATTATCAATATTGGAATCAAATATCATTTATAAACTTTGTAAACAAAACTAAAGAGAGAATATCTTTATCTTGTGCTGACAAGATTATTACAGTTAGTGAATACACTAAAAAAGAAATTACTTCCTTAGATATTAATTCTCAACTTATAGAAGTATTACCACCAGGTTTAGATAGAGGTAAACTGAATGATTTAACTTTTTTAAATCATTCAAAAAATAATGATCATTATCAAATACTTTGCGTTGGTCATTGTATACCCAGAAAAGGAATCATATATTTAATTGAAGCCCTTCCTCAAATTAAACAGCAAAAATCAAACTTTACTTTGCATATAGTAGGTAAAACAGATAAGGATAGTCGCTACTACGATACAGTAAAAAATCGAATTGAGGAGTTAAATCTACAAGAATATATTCATATACATGAAAGAGTTAATCAACCAACTTTAAATCAACTCTATTCAACTGCCGATATATTTGTATTACCATCCTTACAAGAAGGTTTTGGAATAGTTTTCTTAGAAGCTATGTACTATTCTTTACCAATTATTGCAACTGATATTTCAGCCATTCCAGAGCTAATCCAACATCGAAAAAATGGACTATTGGTACCACCAGCAGATTCTGAAAGCTTAGCAGAAGCAATTTTACTATTAATTGAAAACACACAATTAAAAATAAAAATGGGTCAGTATGGAAAACAATTAGTTGACACCTCTTATTGTTGGGAGCAAACAAGTTCTAAATTTTTATCTGTTGTTCAAAGTTTAGTTAATGGATAACTTCTATCTATTCAGTATTTACCATGTATTTATTAGACTTTTTTAGAAAAAATATTAAAATCAGCAAAAATATACTAATAAATACACCATATAAATCATATCTTAAGCATTTAATTTAATCATAAAATTGAATTTATATACCTATGATTTATATATCTAGATTTTTACCTATTTAATTGTTACCTATTTAAAATATAAAAATTTCACGATGATACAAAATATAGCTGAATTATCTCCAAAGGAAAAAGTAAAAACAACCCTTAGAGATAAATTAATTGTTTCGCGGACATTTTTTCCTAAAGAAGGAGGAATAGAAGAGTATGTTTATAATCGTTGTTTACAAGACTCAGAACAAATTATAGTTGCAACACCATCACTTTCTGGAGACAAAGAATTTGACAGGATACAAAAATTTCCTATATATCGATGGTATGTACCATCATTTTTAACAGGTGGTTTAATTGCAGGAATAGTTAAACAGATATTCACTCTTATCGGTTCATTTCTATTAGGACTGAAACTATATTTCCGTTACCGCTATAGCTTTATTGAATGGGGACACGGATATGATTTTCCTTCTATTTTGCTCTTGAGTTATATTTTACCAATTCGTTTTTTTATCTATCTCCATGGTGATGATATTCTTTGTCCTTTACGCAATCCTTTATTAAGAAAATTATTTGAACTAACCCTACAACGTGCATCAGGAATTAGCTGTAATAGTCACTTTACCAGAGACTATCTTCGCACCAATTTTCAATTCGATACCCCCACATACATTATTCATCCTACCGTCAGAACAGAAAAATTTGGTGAAAAACTAAGTCAATCCACCTCAGAGCAATTACGTCTGCAAATTCGTCAGAAATATGATATTCCCCAAAATGCAATAGTCATTCTTTCTGTGGGTAGACTTGTTAAACGCAAAGGCTTTCATCGTATAGTAGAAAATCTACCTTTACTACTTCAAAAAAGTTTGGATGTCCATTACATAATCTGTGGAAGAGGAGGAATGGAAACCGAACTGAAAAATATGGTCAAACATTTAAACCTAGAAGATAAAGTACATTTTACTGGATTTGTACCAGATAAAGAGTTGAATGCTTATTATGCAGCTTCCGATATATTTGCAATGCTGACATTCTTTGATAGTAAAGCTGCAAGTATTGAAGGTTTTGGAATTGTATATTTAGAAGCAGGTTACTTTGGAAAACCAGCGATCGCTTCTGCTGTGGGTGGAGTTGTAGACGCTGTCAAGCAAGGGGAAAATGGTATTTTAGTCAATCCTAATTCTGGGTATGAAATACTTGAAGGTCTAACTCGACTCTGTGAGGATAAAGAATTACGTGAAAGACTTGGTAATAAAGGTCGAGAATTAGCACAACGTCAAACCCCCCATCGGGTTATGTACCAGTAAGAACCTGTAGAAAGAAGTTCAGCATTGCTAAATTCTGTTAAACCCTGCTAAATCCTGGTAAATACCAACAACAATCAAACATTCCCATGTCATCAATAAGTACTAGAAAAATTGCTTCGAGTGGTTTATGGTTAAGCGCAAGTTTTGCTTTTGCAAAGATATCACAACTTGTTTCTCAAGTTGTTTTAGCTCGTTTGCTTTCACCTACAGACTTTGGTGTGTGGGGAATGGTGTTGATTGTGACTACTTTATCGGGTTTATTTAAAGATAGCGCGATCGCTGCGGTTTTAGTACAGCGAGGTTTGGATGATAAAAGGTTGGTGAATGCAGTTTATAGCTTGGGTGTAAATATCTCTGTGGGAATGTTTTTCATTCAGGTTTTATTAGGTTTTCCTTTAGTACGTTTTTTTGGAGAACCCATTCTTTTACCTCTAAGTGCGGTTAGTGCTGTAGTATTTCTAATTGGTGCTGGAGCAGGGTCACACGGTGCTATACTACAACGTCAGATGAAATTTCGGGAACTAGCGATCGCTGATAGTTTTGCGGGAATCGCACGTTTGAGTGGTGCTGTCGTCTGTGCTTCCATGGGTGGTGGTGTGTGGTCGTTTGCAGTTGCAGAAATTACGATGACTGGGGTGGATTCTCTGGTAAAACGTCATTTTAGCGGTTATCGATTTAACTATCATTTTCTACCAGACTCAAAAGCTGTGGGGGAAGTACGCAGCTATATTAGTAGTTTAATTGGAATTAATTTGGCAGTTTATGTAAATACTAATGCTGATAATATGATTGTCGGTAAGTTGATAGGGGCTAGATTTTTAGGTTATTACAATATGGCTTATCAGTTAGCGATGTTACCTACATTTGCTCTTTCTCAAATTAATCGGATTAGCTTTTCAGTACTTTCTCAAAGAGATAATCAAGGTCAAAAAAAGTACTTGTGTCAGATGCTGGAATTGTATGGGATAGTTTATGGTGGAGTTTACGGAATTGGCTTTATTATTGCACCCTGGATTATCCCTTCGGTATACGGTTCTGAGTGGGAACCAACGGTAAAGTTATTCCAAATTGTCTTGATTTTTGCCTATACTCGCGGTTTTATGTCAATTCTGGGTACTGGGTTAAATGCTGCGAATAAACCTAATATTAATGCTGCTATTAACTGGGTATTAGTACCATTATCAATTCCAGCTTTTTTTATTGGTGCTTATTGGTGGGGGATTACAGGAGTTGCATTTGCTGTTGCTTTGGTGATGGGTGTAGGTGCAAGTATTTGGTTTTGGGTAGCTATGAGTCGTTCTGCTGGTTGGGATTTAGGAGAGTTACTCAAACCTGTTGTCTTACCTACTGTAGGGATTTTGATTTCATTGGGGGTTGCGATTAATATTCCTTACCCCGGTATATCGGATAGTTTAAAAGTTTTAATGCAGTTTTTAGTATTGGTTTCTATTTACAGTTTAATTTTATCTTTTCTTTCTCAAGGTAGAATTCCTCAACTTTTAATTAGTTTGGTTAAGCGCTCTTTAAGTAAAAAATAGGTAATTAGTAATATCGTTTATTTATAAACAGGGATTACGTAATTTTCACGATGACTTAAGTATTTTATATTTTTATTTTCCTCAAAATAAAGAGGTTAGAGGATATAAAATATAAAATATCGGTTTTTAAAAATCTTACTGAAAACAATAATAGCAATATCTAGCTTCAATTTAGGATGGATTACGCTACTCTAATCTATCCAATTAAAGGTTTTAATTCTTTATCAATAAAATACAGATATTACAAATACGCCCTTTTCATCTGTGTGAGTTATAAATCATATCGCTGTACAGCAGAGGTTAGAAGTCATTAGACAGAAGGGGGGTGTACTTCATTTAAGTGTAATCTACTGTAACTATACCTTTGGGATTAATTAAAGCTTCTTGTTTACTTAATTAATAAACGCATCCATAAATTAAGTTAGCGTCAAAAAAGAAGAAAAAATTACATTTATAGAACGCAAAATCATTACTATGTTTAGCTTATAGATTTTGAACAGCATAGTAAATAATATTTATACTCAAAATCAAAAATTACATTTTTTCGTACCTAAATTATTAAGAACTATCTCTCACGCTTATTACTACCTTGATTGTGAACATGCAGATAACCGCTAAAAATCTTGCTGAAAAGGATTCTAAATTGTTGTACGGGTCTAATAGTCAATAGCGTGATTTGCAGAAATTCAAATATTACAATATTCATACAAAACTATTCAGAATGAAAGATAAAATATCAGTTTTTAAAAATCTTATTGATAAGAATATCATTCATAAAAATAGAAATAATAAACATATAAATAACAAAAATATAAATAACAGTAAACAAACTAGATTATTTATTTTTGATTTATTGAAGGCTTTAAGTATAGTAGCTGTGGTTTCCTATCACAGTATTTTTGTACCCCAATCTACTTACACTCCTCATATTCAGACTCTGGAAATATTATTTTCCCCTCTACGATTTTGTGTTCCTATTTTCTTGACGATTTCATTTTTTCTACTAGAACGTCATTTAGATATATATAAAGATCAATCTTTAAAATTATTACTAAAAAAGCGAATGAACCGGCTTTTGATACCAACCTGCTTCTGGTTCGCGATCGCTTTTATTTTAAAACTTTGCAATGGCAAATCTATAGGGTCTTTAATCCCAACTATTTCTCAAGGTACAATTTTTACAGGCTCTTATTACCTATTAATTATTTTACAGTTAATACCGCTTTTTATCTGTTGCAGAAAATGGTTTAAAAAAGATAAAAATCTTTACACTACAATTTTATTACAAGGACTAATATTTCTCAGTCTTTATATTTTATCATTTGCTCCTGTTGGTCAAAAATATATTGAATTTTTGAAGATAATTGATAGACCCTTAATTATTTACTGGTTTGTATATATTGCATTGGGAATTTTAATATACAGAAATTTTGCTTGGATTAAACAAAAGTCAATCAATCTAAAAATTTATCAAAAGCTATTTCTAATTTTAATTAATGTAACAACTTTCATGGTTGAGTATCAATTAATTCTTAAAACTCATTCTAATTCTATTCAACCATTCGATTACGCTAGTTTTTCTTGTATCCTGAGCATTCCCACTACTTTCTTATGCTGTTCATCTTTAACATCGGATTTTTTTTGGAAACCTCTTAATAAATTGATCAAACTTCTATCTGTATACAGTTTAGGCATATTTTGTATTAATGGTATCATTTCACAAATTTTCCTTTCCCTAGGAGATAAATTAATATCTCAACATTCCTTTAGTTTGATAGAAATCCTTACAATAAAAATTTTGGGATGGATAATATTATTATCTGTATCCCTGGGTCTCTCAATTATCCTTAAGAACTTAGGTTTGAAGCGTGTCGTATGTTGATTGAGTACACATCCATATTTCTTACTTAGAACTTTAGGATGGAAATCCCTAAATACTTCCTTTTCTCCTATAAGTTCTGACCCTATAAAGCTCTAACTGCTCTGAGTTATAACATCAAAGGTAGTCGAGATATAAAAAAACACCCTAACCAAAAACCAATATATTTTATAACCTTAGAGAACACCAAGAAATAAATTGTCCCTTCGGCTGAAAAATTTTAAAAGTTTTCCCAGTTCGCGACAGCATCCTTTGCAAATTCACAGAGTATAACTCCCGCTAACTGCTCTGGAAGCTCTGGGAGCAACTAGTAGAATAGATTATTTTATTTTCTGGAAATCCCTTATTCGTAGATTGATTAGTAAGTTGAATTTAACTAAGAATTTGATTGAAAGCTGCATATTTTAATATTTTAATTCGTATACAAACAGTTATTTTTTCTAATCCTCAAGCCAAAATAAAACCTAAAAGATATTGTTAATTTCTCTTATAAATTGGGAATAATACTCTTGTTAAATGAACACAAAATATCTCAACAACCATGATTAACAACACCAGAGCTAGATTACCTTTGTACTTGTAATTCCCTTATCCCCCTCCCACAATCGTCACAACTTCTAAGCGATCGCCAGATTTAATAGTAGTTGATTCCCAAAATTGACGATGTAAAATTTCACCATTGTATTCCACTGCAACTAGACGGGGATTATATCCTAATTGCTCAAGTATCTGAGGTAATGATACCGAAGAAGAAACATTACGGTTTTCACCGTTGACAACAAAATTTACTTGATTAGTTTGATCAGACATGGGAGTTTTGAGACTCTGGCTGGATGCGATTTAATTGTGATAAAAAGTACTGAGTAACAAGAGTCGGCTGTTCAGCTTGCATTAAACTGCGGACTACTGCAATTCTACTTGCACCAGCATCAATAACATCATTGATATTGTTGGGATCTATCCCTCCAATTGCAAACCAAGGAATAGAACAATTTTGCTTGACATAATTCACGTAGTCTAAGCCAGCTGCGGCTTTACCTTCCTTTGTAGGAGTTTCATAAACTGGTCCTACACCAATATAATCCGCACCCTCGGTAATTGCCCTTTGCATTTCCTCAGAATTTGTGGTAGAACGACCTATCAGACGTTGGGTTCCCAGTAATTGTCTTGCTATTACTATCGGCATATCCTGCTGACCCAGATGAACACCGTCGGCATCTGCTGCTAAAGCTAAGTCTACTCGGTCGTTGACAATTAATAAAGCACCATAATCATGGCAGAGCTGTCTAAGTTGCCTAATTTGCTCTATTTGAACATTGTCATCTGCTGTTTTCTCTCGGTACTGTACCAGAGTTAAACCCCCTTGCAGAGCTGCTTCTACAGTTTCTATCAACCTTTCCTCAGCAGATGTTACTAAATACAAGTGCGATCGCCAAAGAATTTGGTGACGCTGATAACCCATTAAATTAGTTTCTAAGGTATAAACCTGATAGCGCATCTGCTTAAAGGCTCTACCCATGTTTTGACCATAAAGCTTACCGTATTCTTCTAATACGCGCATAGCTTCTTCTATTCGACAAAAGTTGGCTTGTAATACAGACTTAACGCTTGCTCTTTCCTCCTCTTGAGGATGGCTAATTTCTGTACCGCTATCCCCTAAAGTGTCTCGTGCAGCACGAATTTCAGGAACGTGCCATTTAGCTATTTCTTGTCGTAATTTTTTACACTCACTAGATAACTGAGTATTGTTTAAACCAAAACGACACCAGTCTTCTACTATCCGTAATCCTTCGCGAGCACGGTCTAAATTAGCATCTAAAATACGATAAACCACTTGCTGTACGTAACCCTTCTTGCTGTATGGTTCGACCATTACAACATCCCCATTACTGTATTCATCGTAATAGCCGACCTCTTTCATCTTGACAATGTTGTTATCATCATTGATTTTTATCGTCTTACCTATTACTTTGTATGAAAAATAGCCAAATTCTCAATATGTAATCTAAGTTACATTTTCGATATTATCGGCTGGCAAAGTATAAAAAAAATTTTTGGTTGGTTAAAGGAGTGCTTTAAATTGAAATACCCCCGTTGTTTCCCTAATCCTCGAAAAACTGATATTCTCCAAATAAATAAAAAGAGTTCAGCCGAAGATTTAACCCAAGACTTAGCATTTAAGAATCAGGACCGTACCCACCACTTAAGCAGTTTGCACAAATCCACTGCGATGAAAACTTCCCAAATAAATTTAAACGATCAAGATAACAAGTATCCTAGAAAAGTTACATCATTAGGAAAAATCTCCGTACCTTGTTCTTCACTGCTATACTTAAGCGCTAGCATTGGAATAACAAGTGCAGCATGTATTACCACCAGTGTAAAATCAGCAGTAGCACAAACCCCAAAAGCACCCACTTTTGCACAAGTCGATGTCAGATCAATCTCTCAGGTAAACGTACTGTTTGTCAACCCAGGTGCTGGAGATGATGCTAGCGATGGTACCGAATCAACTCCCTTAAGAACAATTACTAAAGCAGTTCAAATTGCTAAAGAGAATACAGTTATTAAGCTTGCACAAGGAAATTACAGCAGTGAAAGCGGAGAAGAATTTCCCATATTCTTGAAACCGGGAGTATCAATCGAGGGAAATACCCGTGATAAAGGAACAGGGGTAATTATCTCCGGAGGTGGAGATTTTCTCAGTCGCGCATTTGGCAGCAAAAATGTGACAATGGTTGGTGCCGATAACATTGAGATTAGCGGTGTTACTATTACAAACACTAATCCACGGGGTTACGGTTTGTGGGTTGAATCTAGTTCGCCAAATATTACCAGAAATAGTTTTATTAATAGTACCCAAGACGGAATTATCGTTACAGGTCAGGGTTCCCCAAAAATTAGTCAAAATAACTTTTATCGAAATCAGGCGAACGGTATTACCATCATGGGTAATTCTCGTGCTGAATTAAGGGAAAACACATTTCAGTATACCGGATATGCAGTAAACATCGGACAGAATGCAGAACCGAACCTAATCAATAATCAGATCAAATTCAATCGTAGCGGAATTGTAGTGCAAGCTAATGCCCGTCCGATTTTACGAGGTAATATTATCGAAAATAGTCGAGAAGATGGCTTAGTAATCATTTCTAAAGCACAACCGGACTTAGGAAATTCTTCAGAAGCTGGGAATAATCAGTTTCGAGGAAATAGACGTTTTGATATTAACGCAGAAGCAGCTAAGGAATTAACTACTAGTTACGGCAATATTCTCAAAAGCGATCGCCTTGCTGGTAGAGTAGATGTTGCTTCAGTTTCTGCTACTGCAATTACTGCTCAATCTAGAAATCAATCTAGAAATCAATCTAGAAAATTAATTGATTCTCAGATTCCTAAAAGAGTCTATAGACCAAGGGAAAATAATATTTCAAATTCTAGTACAATACAACAAGCTCCCCCAATAGCTCCTAAAACAGAATCTAGTTCAAAAATAGGTGAAGAAATTATTTTTTCTGCTCCCTTAAGGGAATTTGGAGCAAATAATACTCAAATACAGCCGGTTCCTTCCCAAAGAGCTAATATTCAGCCTAATATTCAACCAAGCAATAGGAATGCGAATTTCCCAATTCCCAGTACCTTAACAGGAAATAATCTCAGACCTGCTGCACCGAGAACAAGAACACCGATAACAATACCACAAGCACCACAAACAAGAAATTCCGAAGATGTAAAGCAATTTAACTATATAAATATCGATCCCAATACTATTGAATTCTCTGCTCCCCCCACACCACAGTCCAATCAAAACTCATCTGAATCATTACCTCCAGAAAGTCCATCCACAGATAGCAATATTCTTTCCGTCCCCGCTTCACCAATCCCCCCGAACGGTAACAGCGATAGACAGCAAATATTTCCACCAGGGGATGAAACACCTTTTAACCCCATTGCTCGTGCTTCAAGTAATCGAGCTTTGCGCTATAGAGTCATGGTAGAGGTAATGAACACTAGAGACGAAAACTTAGTGAAATTTCTTGCACCTGGTTCTTTCTTAACTAATAACCAAGGTAGAACAGTTATGCAAGCAGGAGTTTTCAGTAGCCGCAAAAATGCTAAAGAATTAATGAGAATATTTAATAATAATGGTTTGAGATCTAAGCTTGAGAAGCTTTAAATGGGTGAGGATTTTATTTTATGGTCGAGGGTTGATAGTTAATTGTGAACTCTACACAAGAATCTTTAACTATTAATCCTTAACTTGCACATTTTATAACCCTTATATATCAAGGATTTTAGAGTTTATCTAAAAATGTACAAGTTCCATTCGTTGCAAGGTGGAATCAAATGCAAGAATGCGAAAATTTTGAATCCCGGATTTTGAATCCCGGAATTCCCACCTTGTGGGTCGCTCTTAACTCACTCACCACTCTTACTACACCTCATCCTGTGCGATTGCTCTAAGTTTACAAGTGAAAGATTCGGAGCGATCGCTGTTGTCGGGGGTAAATTGTCCGATGGGAGGATGAGTAATATTGGGAGGGACGAATTTAGCTAATTTGTCAGATAGGTTGCTCTCAGAGTTAACTAAATACTCTTCCGAAGGGGTGAGATTACGCTTTTGACCAAACAATTGATGTTTTTTATAAGCTGACAAAAATACCTGGGTTGATGGCACAATTTTTTGGCTTTGATAATAATAATTATCATTATCTGTGGTTATATCTTCTGGAGCTATCTGGGAGTCATCTGAAGTATTCCTAACTTCTACATTGTCAATTGTGTTTGGGTTTTCTTGTTGATTTTTCCAGAAGCTATAAGAGTTTGTATTGTTTCTAGGTTCTATGGTTTGTGTTTGTCTGTTTCTGTGTAAAGTCTCAGATTGTAAAGTCTCAGATATCTCTCGCGGAATTTCAGAACTATTTAGCTGATCAGATGAATTATATAGGTGAGACGAATGAGATTGATTTGGAAGACTTATCAAAGATGGTTCGGTTCGCTTACCATTATTTGCTTGATTATTTGCTTGATTATTTAAGCTTGTTGCTTTCCTAGTAGCCCCAAGCTTTGATGTCATTTTGGTATTTACCTTACCATTGGAATGATTATGAGGTAAGGGAAGCAAAGATATTTTGTTGTGAGAAGGAAAGTCTTCCGGGAGTTTGGAACAAATAAGCGTTTCAAATTCCAAATTGAAGTGATAGGTAGATTGTTTTCGCCTTTGCCAAATTGTTAATATTTGTTGCACAGATATAGCCTTATAACGTCCCTGATACAAAGCTTCTATGATTGCAAGACGCAGCCAAGCAACAGGATACTCTTGCCTCCAACCTGCCACTAATTCGTTAGCACTGAAACCTCCTAAGTCAAAGCTGTAGTGGTTCAACAGAGCTACTATCAAGTCTGGTGAGTTGTCTGACAGATTTGGGTAATTCTGGCTGTCGGGTTTTGGCAATAGCGCCACATTTTGTTCCCGTTGCATACTGCCTCAAATGTGCTTTAAATTACAATTTACTTTAGTATGATTTACCTTTAATTTTTCTGAGAATTATTGTGTATGATTAATAACTTAGTTCTCAGAATTTGTAAAGATATAGGGCGAGACGATCCCAGGCGTTCGACCTATGGCTACTAGTGCTTGATAGAGCATAGCTGCAACTTCTCCTCTAGTGGCTTCTTGATAAGGGTGTAATTGTTTGGGGTCAGGATAATTTACCACAATTTTTTGCTGTGTAGCAGTAACAACCGCAAAACGTGCATAATTTGGCACAGTATTTATGTCGGTAAAAGCAGTTGAAATGTCAATTTTACGTTCTGCACTCAAACCTAGTCCATTTACTAAAGAAACTATTACCTGCAAGCGTTGCACATTGTTATCAGGTCGAAAAGTGCGATCGCTAAATCCGCCCACAAACCCGCTATTTGCTGCTATTTGAATTGAACGATAAGCCCAAAATTTTTCATTGATGTCAACAAATGTTGGCATGGTACGTTTAGGGGTAGGGTTAAATGCAGCAGCTATTAGAGATGCATATTCAGCTCTATTCATAGGCTTATCGGGCTTATAGCTACCGTCATCCATACCGCTTGCTAAACCCATACTAACTAACCCACGAATGAATTCTTCTGCCCAATGTCCTTTTAAGTCATTGAAGGAAGGAATTCCGGTATCAGGATTAACTATATAGGGGGAGACGATTGGTAACTCCAAGCTACTAGTAACCAAGGCTTGGTAAATCATTGCTGCTACCTCAGCACGAGTAATATTACGTAAAGGTTCTAATACCGTTGCTTGGGGGTAATTAACCACCAATAACTTTTGTGTAGCAATAGCGATCGCATTGGTTGCATAGGTAGGAATTTGAGTGCGATCGCGGTAAATATTTAAGGTACTAGGATTGCCACCTGTGAGCTTGAGTCCGTTGGTCAGGGCTAAGATAGCGTGAATTTTGGTGAGATTTTGTCCTGGTCGAAAACTACCGTCAGGGAAACCGCTAATGAAGCCCATATTTGCGGCTTTGGATATAGCTGCTTCTGCCCAAAAACCCGGTTTAATATCGTTAAATTTAATTATTCTTATGGGATTGGATGAAGAGAAAGTCTTAGCTATCATGGCAGCAAAAGCCGCACGGGTAATAGGTGCTTCTGGTTTAAATGTACCATCAGGGAAACCGCTAATAATTTGTTTTTTCACCAATGCTTCTATAAAAGCAGTAGCCCAATGTCCCCCCAAATCGGGAAAATTAGCACTAGATAGAATTTGTCTAGCAATATCTTCAGTTACGGTCTGAAAGTTTACTGAACCATATACTGAAGAGGGATTTAACTGATTTCCAGCGGAGACTAAAGCAGTAGAGGTAGTGTTTTTGAGAGCAAACTCACCATTCTTCGCGAATACATTTCCTGCCGGGTCCTCCTCCTGTCCGAGGTCAGGTTGTGCAAACCCATTGACCATCAAACCACCCAAAGTATTTTTTTCCAGAAAATTATGACGCATTACAGGTTTTGCTCGTCGTGATAAAGCGATCGCTACACGGTTATTTTCAAATTTGTTATTAGCAATAATCGGTGCAACATCATCGCTACCGACAATACCAAAGTTATTTTTTTGAAAGACATTGCGTAAAATTTCTCCTTTGCTGTTACCAGCAAGTAAAATCCCCCCAGAGCCATTTTTCACAAACAGATTATCTAAAATTGCAGGTTTAGAACTTCCACAAATAAATACTCCTTCTCGACTACACTCAGCAAAAGTATTATTATTCAAATTCGGCGCACTGTCTTCAATCCACACACCACTACTTTTGGGTTGGGGATTAATTATAGTAACCCCGACAAATTGAGCATCTTCAAGTAAAAGTATAGTAATATTTTGTTTACCAAACTTTTGGCTATTGTAACTTCCGCTACCAGAAATCACGATACCCCGACCTTTCGTGGCTTCATTACCTACAACTATTACACCATTAGGAATAATCAAGGGAAAAACTTCTCCACTTGCTTGGGTATAAGTTCCAGATAACAAGTGAATCACCCCAGAGGATTTGACCACCTCCAGAGCTTTGGTAATACTCCGTAAAGGAGCTAACCTGGTTCCACTATTGGCATCATTTCCCCTACTAGGATTGACATAAACTGTGGCAAAGAGCTTTTTATTCTCCATTGATTGCTGATTGGTCGGTAGTTGTTTAAATTATTACGTTATTAATTAAATGCGCAACTGCCTGATTACACAAATTTTGAATTTCCACAAGCGATCGCTCCTCCTCTTCTAATAATTTGGTACATTAATCCGTGAATACCAGCACATTTTATAAATGATTAACCATAAATGATTGAAGTTGAACATCTTAATAAGACTTATGGTTCCACATCAGCTATTACTGATGTGACTTTCAGGGTTGAAAAAGGAGAAATTCTTGGTTTTCTCGGTCCTAACGGAGCTGGGAAAACTACAACAATGCGCATTTTAGCTGGTTATTTGCCAGCGACAAGCGGTACAGCGAAGATTGCTGGTTTTGATATCAATGAAAATTCTCTAGAAGTACGCCAAAGAATAGGTTATTTGCCCGAAAACCCGCCTTTGTATGCGGAAATGACCATTGAAGCCTATTTATATTTTGTAGCCCGAATTAAGGCAGTTCCAGCAGGCGATCGCGCTCAAAAAGTCCAAGCTGCCATGGAACGCTGTAACTTACTCGACCGTCGTCATGTAATAATTCGCAAACTTTCTAAAGGATATCGTCAAAGGGTTGGTATAGCTCAAGCAATTGTCCACGAACCATCAGTGATTATCCTTGATGAACCTACAGTAGGTTTAGACCCCAGACAAATTATTGAAGTCCGCAATCTGATTAAAAGTCTGGCTGGGGATCGTACAATTATCATCTCCACTCATATTTTGCCTGAAGTAAGTATGGTTTGTTCGCGAGTAACAATTATTAATGGTGGTAAAGTCGTAGCAACCAACAGTCCAGAAAACCTGATGAATGAATTAGCGGGAGGTTCTGGCTATGAATTAGAAATTGATGGTGATATTTCTTTAGCTAAGCAGGTATTGTTAAATCTGGCGGACGTAAATTTAGTAGAATCAATTGCAAAAAGTCCTAATGATTCAGTTTTTGATGACCGTCGAGTTAATCTACGAGTCATATGCAACCCAAACACTGAGCCAGGAAATCATATTGCTGCTACACTCATGCGTACTGGTTTTGATTTATATGAAATGCGACGAGTTAGTGCAACCCTCGAAGACGTATTTTTAGATTTAACCACAGAAGAGGAAAAGCCAGAGCTAGATGAGAACTTAGCCTTAAGCGATGAGACAGTTACCAATGAAGAAGGAGAAGCCGCATAAATGGGTATAGTACTGAGTAACATTATTGCTATTTACCGTCGAGAATTACAAAGCTACTTTGTTTCTCCCCTAGCTTATGCAATTGTAGGTATCTTCTGGTTTTTAGCTGGTTTATTTTTCGTCATTATCCTGCAAGATATTATTCAGTACATAGCAATTTTAGAAACTAGGAATGCTCAATTGGGAGTTCCTGTTCCACCCATAGATGTACCCTATACATTTTTACAAGCATTCTTAGAACGTCTGGAATGGCTGTTACTATTCATACTGCCTATTCTATCTATGGGACTTTACTCTGAAGAGCGCAAACGAGGAACTTTAGAACTTTTAGCCACATCGCCAATTACTAATTGGGCTGTAGCTGTAGGTAAATTATTAGGAGTGCTGACATTTTTCATCACCATGATTTTACCACTTTTGATATTAGAAGCCATTGTTCTAAGTGCAGCCAATCCTCCGATGTCAGCAGCAATTCCTTTGCTGGGTCATTTAGCATTAATTCTACTTGCGGGTGCTATTTTATCTGTGGGGATGTTTATTTCTTCATTGACAGACAGTACTATTCTCTCAGCGGTGATGAGTTTTGCTGTGATTTTCCTACTACTTTTCGTGGAACTGATTGCTAAAAGTATAGGGGGTTTCTTTGGAGAAATATTAGGAAATTTATCTTTGTTGAAACATTACAATACTTTAATACAAGGAGTATTTGATACAAGTAGTGTAATTGTATTCCTTAGCTACATTATTTTGGGAATTTTTCTGACAGCCCAATCTATTAATGCATTCCGCTTTCAACGTCGGTAAGATTTATCGGTAATGCTATTAGTAATTTTGATTGGAGATTCATTTATTTATACTTCAAAAATATTGCAGTAGATATTAAGTGTAAATCTATCAAATTTCACTTACATATGTTATTTAACTATGGCTTGATAAAATCTATGGCTTTATAAAATATACTGCTTTGCAACAAAATGACACACAACTAACATAAATAAAATCTATTATCGAGACTTTCTGTTTAACCAAAGATTTGTTATTTTTCTCGTTGATTTTTCCGTTAATTTTTCTAGTTAATTTTCTCGTTACTTAATATGACAATCAGTAGCAAAATTAAACCTTGGAAATATCTGTTTTGGCTAGGACCATTTCTAATTGCAGCAGGTTTGACAGTTGGCGTAATTTCTGAAACATGGGGAATCATTCCCTTAATTTTAGTAGCTAGCGGTACCTTCATTGCTAGTGGATGGCTAGCATTACAAAGCCGACAAAGCAATTGGTGGGGGAAACGTTCCACCCAAGCTGGTGCAAATGCAATCGTTGCAACTATCTCATTAATAACTATTTTAGTCTTAGTAAATTTTCTTGGTTCTCGCTATAATTGGCGAGCAGATTTGACAGAGGAAAGATTATACACTTTAGCACCCCAAACTCAAGAGTTAGTAAAATCTTTAACTACACCAGTAAGATTACTAATCTTTGATGTTACAGAAAACCCTGTAGATCAAGACTTACTAGAAAACTATAAGCGGCAAAATCCTAATTTTCAATTCGAGTATATTGACCCTAATAGACCAGGACTACCGCAAAAATTTGGAGTCAGAGACAGAGGAGAAGTTTATATTGAATCAGGAGATAGAAGACAGTTAGTACAAGTTGTTAATCAACAGCAAAGACTTTCCGAAGTAAAATTAACTAATAGTCTGCAACAAATTACTAGTACAACCACTGCAAAAATTTACTTTTTACAAGGACACGGAGAACATCCACTTACTCAAGGTGAAAACTCAATATCTCAAGCAGTTCAAGCATTAAAAGATAAAAACTTCGTTCCTCAACCCCTTAATTTAGCAAATCAAACCTCTGTACCAGAAGATGCAGACGTTGTGGCGATCGCAGGTCCAGAGAATGCTTTATTTGATACTGAAGTTCAAGCTTTACAAAAATATCTGGATAATGGCGGAAATTTGCTACTATTGCTTGAGCCTGACACAGATCCAAATCTGAATAACTTGCTATCCCAGTGGGGTATAGAACTAGATAACCGTTTAGCAGTGGAAATCCCCGGAAGTCCTCAATTTGGTCCAGCAGTTCCCATCGTTCAAGAATATGGTAAACATCCAATTACAAGGTACTTTGGTAACAACTTTTCTGTTTACCGTTTAGCAAGACCAATATTAACTAAGGAGACTCCAGGTATTCAAACCAGTCCCTTACTTAAAACTAAACCTTTTCCTAATAGTTGGGCAGAAAGCGATCGCGAAAGCGAAGAACTAGAATTTAACGAAGCTCCCAAGGAGGATAATAACTCTCAGGAAGATCAGAAAAGTCCTGTACTAGGAGACACAAAAGGTCCCCTCACTCTCGGAGTTGCTTTGAGCAAAAAGGTTTCAGTAAAAAAACCTCTTCCTACTCCTACCCCCACTCCCACTACATCACCAACTCCCAACCCAACCCCCACCAAAGAAGCAGCAAAACCTGAAAAAACTCCCGAAGAAGATTCTGGAGAATCAAGAATGGTGGTAATCGGAGATTCAGACTTTGTCACTAACAGCTTTTTCCAATTCCAGTTAAACGGAGATGTTTTTCTCAATTCAGTTACATGGTTAAGTCAGCAAGACGATAAACAACCACTTTCCATTCGTCCAAAAGAACCTACGAATCGTCGTCTCAACTTAGCAACTGTGCAATACCAGCTTATAGGTTGGACATCTATTATTATTCTCCCATTGATTGCCTTCAGTAGTGCTGCATTCCTATGGTGGCGTAGAAGGTAATAAAATTGAGCAAGAAAAAGGCTCTATTCACCCTTAATAAATTTGCTACAAATGTGTTTTGATTCCTATTTCCTGCTTTTTCTATAATCTCTTCTTCACTTTATCAGCTATCACAAATTCCCAAAATGAAACTACCCCGCACAACTATAATTTTATTATTGCTAGCCTTGGGTTTAGGTGGCTTTGTCTACTTTTATGAAATTCAAGGTGCTCCTCAAAGACAGAAAGCACAAGAGAAGGAAAAGGAAATCTTTTCTTTTACAGAAAAAGATGTTCAAGCTTTGACTATAAAAACTACAAATTCCACTATCAAATTAGAAAGAGAAGCATCAGCATCGGATGATAAAAAATGGTTAATTAAATCCCCTATCTCATCTCCAGCAAAATATGCTTATATTTCTTATCTAATGAATTTGCTTGTTGCAGGCAAAAGTGAAAAGTCATTACCTACAAATTATGATCAGCTGAGGGATTATGGTTTATCAAAACCATCAGCAACTATCGAGGTACAACTTAAAAATAAGAAGAATTATAATTTATTTTTAGGTAACCCAAATTTTGACAAGCGTTATATTTACGCTCGGAAAAAATCATTATCTAATTCTGATCATAAATCGGATAGTAAGTCTACTGAACAAGTAGATGTATTACTAATTTCTCCTGATTTCAAAAATGCTGTAAACCGCGATATTTCCGAATGGAGACAAGAGAGTAACCTTCCTCAGAAGACACCATTACCCACACCCCTAAACACACCCCTAAACACTCCATCACCTCCGCAGACATTACCTAAGGGAGCACTATCACCAATACCTACAGCGACTCCTACTTTAACTATTCCACCAACGATTTCACCCAGCCCCAGTATTTCTCCTAAATCATCAAACAATTAAAAAAGTACTTGTGTACCTGCATTAATTAAAAATATTTCCTCTGGGTAGTAAATAGTGAATAGTAAGCTAGGAATATTCATATAACCCAGTAGTAAGTATATAAACAATTTTGCTTAACCCAGTAAAATTGGACTTACACAAAACTTATAATTAACAATATATGATTCAGTTATTAATAGATTAAGTTCTGAAATAAAAAAATATTAGTTTACCTTGGGAGCATCCCAATTTTTAAAATTTACTAAAATTTAGGCTGTCATCGCATAAAGCCTAACGGCATAGCTACACTTAACGTTGAAAACGTTCCCGCAGGGTATGAAGTTTCACGTAATTAATAAATCGCAAGGGTTTGAGGCTAATTAATTTAGTTTTTAAAAAGGGTAAATATTTTTGTTTACTTACTTACTTACTTACTTACTTATACTTTTCAACATTTGGGATTCTCCCGTTCACCTTTACTATTCGCTTCCGATTTAAGAAGTGAGAAATCCTATCAGATTTTTATATAACTTCTTCCTTACACCTGATAAAAAATAACCCAATTCCTGTCAGAAGTGGGCTAAGTAAACTGTTTAACTAAAATTATTTTGATTATTTAATTGCTTAACTGCGATTAATTTTTTTAAACGCCTCAGAACATATTCATGATTGCAATAATACTAGCGCTAGTTAATGCTACTACACAAGCCATCGCAATAGACACGCCTAACTGATTGGGAGTCTTTGAGGTCTTCATGTTTATAACCATTTATTCTTTTGGTGATGTATTTAAGATATCAATTTACGTATACTTATATATTTTAAAATATTAAAACTTAATAAAGCGCAATATTGCTTAGTAAAATCTACTGCAATTACTTCATGCATCCTAAAAATATATTCAATATATTCTCTGAATTGCAAATTGAAAACCTTATACAAAGGGCTTTTAGGGTTATTCTCCATATACCCGACCGGATTATGTGTCTTTCTAAGGTAAAATTGATATAAAGTTAAGTTATAAAACTTCTAACCCAGAAATCAAATACTATGGTTATTTCAGCAGCATCTACAAAATTTGACTTAGAAAAGTTAAATCAGAAGTACGAAACAGCCCATCCCAGAGATATATTGGCTTGGTCTGTAGAGAACATTCCTCAAGGATTCGTACAAACAAGCGCTTTTAATGTTGATGATATTGTTATTACTGATATTCTCTATCGCGAACTTAAGCAGGATACACCAGTAATCTTTTTAAATACCCTGTATCACTTTCCCCAGACTTTAGAATTAGTAGAGAAGATTAAACAGATTTATAACTTAAATCTGAAAACATATAAAATGCCCGAAGTAAATACCCGTGATGAATTTACTGCAAAATATGGTGAAGCACTCTGGGATAAAGATATTGCTAAATTTCACGATATTACTAAAATAGAACCCCTACAAAGAGGTCTTGCAGAATTAGACACAGTCGCATGGATAACTGGACGTAGACGCGACCAAGCACCAACCCGTGCAAATATGGCTGTTTTTGAACTTGACAATCAAGAACGTATAAAGATTAATCCCCTTGCAACTTGGACAAGAAAGGAAACTTGGGAATATGTAGCTGAAAATGATGTAGTTTACAATCCTTTACATGACCAAGGTTATCCTAGTATTGGCGATGAGCCAATTACAACTAGAGTCGCAGAAGGTGAAGACGAACGCGCTGGACGCTGGCGTGGTATTGGTAAGACTGAGTGTGGAATTCATATCTAAACATCAGTTTTTAGCTCTCGATTCATATTCAATTAAAAATGTGGAGATTTCGCGATGCACCATCGCGTAATATTTTGCATTAGCAATCATCTCCACATAGAATCGATATTCAAATTTTCGGTCTTTATAGATTTAGAAACTTAATAAACAGAACTGTTTTGATTGATTATTTTGTCAACAGCTCTTTTTGCTGCTTCAATTCCTACTTTGCTTCCTGCTTCATATAAGTCTTTTTGCATCTGTGAAGAAACTTCTGTTAACTTTTTACCAACCCGCGAATTCTCAAAGGCATTCAAATATTCTATTTCCTCATCAGTAAAATATTTTTTATAGTCACTAGCTTCAATCCTACTTTCACCAGTAAATTTTTCTAGTATTTGAGGATATTTACTAGTTATTTTTTTGGCAACAGGTGTAGAGTAGAATGCTATCATTTGTCGAATTTCAGCATTACTGAAATATTTATCATAAATTGGAACCATCGCTTCAAGCAGTTCATCTGGTCGAATTTCTTCTGAGACAGCATCCCAATACTCTTGTGGAATATCTGGATTAGCAGTTCTTTCCTTAACAATTGTCTGATTAAGTAAATTCGGTATCATACTTTTTACACCGCTTACTTCTAATAATCGCCGAATATTCACAATTTTTGCGGTATTAGATGCATTCGCAACTACAGGATTTCTGTTTACATAATTTTCAGCTAGTGCTGCTTGGTTAAAAATAGTCCCTGTAGATAGTAGTACTACTGGAATAAAAAGTTTTAATTTCATAAATCTTATACGGAGAGTATTATCAAAATTTTTGTTAACTTATTTACCAGTTATCCTCTCCTAAATATATGATGTCAATGTAATTAAGGATACTAAATAATTACTTTATTTACCAAGGTTTTTATAAAGTTTAGCTATAGATAAACCTGTATTTTTATAAGTAATAGTATTTAAATATATATGTAAATAAGTTCTTTTTTATACTTTTAAAGTCAGCTTATTGTAAGTTTTTGAATTCAGTATAATTTCTGCGTTACAGTCTATTTCACTCACAATCACATATTATGGGTAATTTGCTGGACATCATATCACTATTAGACATCTCCGAAAAGAAACAAAGTGTTACTATAACTACATTTCAGACTG
>ERZ1740062.221-NODE-221-length-41373-cov-6.922431_pt1 | contig 41373 bp, 36 predicted proteins | sample MGYA00581741_ERZ1740062 | MGnify/ENA primary metagenome ERZ1740062 (study PRJEB43018, sample SAMN04849747) | marine metagenome | isolation source: floating plastic debris | place: Pacific Ocean | collected 2008-09-01 | study: EMG produced TPA metagenomics assembly...
GCGCGGCGGCCGGAGCGCGGCGCGCAGGCGCAGCCGGCTGCCCGGTGCCGGCGCAGCGGCCAGGCCGGCGACGGTGACCCGCGACTTGGTGGGGACGTCATCCGGCGCGAGGCCGGGCATCTCCACCGGGCGCAGGTAGAGGCGCCAGCCGCGCTCCCGTGGTTCGCCGGCCAGGACCTCGGCCGTCATCACCGCCGGTCCCCAGCTCCGCGCCAGAACCGGCGCGGTAACAATCTGGGCACGCAACTGCGCCGCGGCGAAGCCGACGGCGACAACCAGCAGGATCAGCGCGGCAAGCCGGGATGCCCGCAAGGCTGCCGCGGCGATGACGATGGAGCCGGCGATTGCAGCGAGGGCGGCGGCGCCGAGCCAGGGCGGCGGTTCGGCCGGGCTCCCGAAATAGCCGGCGACGCCGAGGCCGAGCAGCACCGGCAGCCACAGCGGCCAGCGGTCGCGCTCGGCCAGCAGGGTGTCGCGCAGCCGCGCCAGCGGGCGGAGCAGGCCACCCGCCGTGTCCCGGCTTTGCGCGTCCACGGCCGATGACATCGGATGTTCCCCCCGCACTGTCTGCCGTGTCCGGCAGGCTGAACCAAGGCGATTGTAGCCGCGGATGAATGCGCGCAAAAGAAGAGCAGCGCCGGTTTGCCGAGCTTCCCCCGGCTGTGGTAAACCCGCCATCCCTGTCTTCCGTCCCCGATCCCAGCAAGCGAACCCCCGATGACCTCCGACTCCCGCCCTGTCGTGACGCGCTTTGCGCCCTCGCCGACCGGTTTCCTGCATATCGGCGGTGCGCGTACCGCCCTGTTCAACTGGCTCTTTGCCAAGCACCACGGCGGCAGCTTCCTGCTCAGGATCGAAGACACCGACCGCAAGCGTTCGACCCAGGGAGCCATCGACGCGATCCTGGACGGCCTCGACTGGCTCGGCCTCGATCATGACGGCGAGATCGTCTACCAGTTCGCCCGGGCCGAGCATCACGCGGCCATGGCGAAGTCCCTGCTGGATCAGGGCCGCGCCTACTACTGCTACAGCTCGCCGGAGGAGCTGGAGGAGATGCGCGCTACAGCGCGCGCCGAGGGCCGCCCGATGCGCTACGACGGACGCTGGCGGGACCGCGACCCCGCCGAGGCGCCGGCGGGCGTCGACCCGGTGGTGCGCCTGAAGATGCCGCAGGACGGCGAGACGGTGATCGACGACCTGGTGCAGGGCGCGGTCACCGTGCGCAACGATCAACTGGACGACATGATCCTGCTGCGCGCCGACGGCACGCCGACCTACATGCTCTCGGTGGTGGTCGACGACCACGACATGGAGGTGACGCACATCATCCGCGGCGACGATCACCTGACCAACGCCTTCCGGCAGAACCAGTTGTACCGGGCCCTGGACTGGGAACCGCCGCAGTTTGCCCACATCCCGCTGATCCACGGCCCCGACGGCGCCAAGCTGTCGAAGCGCCACGGTGCCCTGGGGGTCGATGCCTACCGCGACATGGGCTACCTGCCGGAGGCACTGCGCAACTATCTGCTGCGCCTGGGCTGGGGTCACGGCGACGACGAGGTGATCTCCACCGCCCAGGCCGTCGAATGGTTCGATCTGGATGGCGTCGGCAAGTCCGCCGCACGTTTCGACTTCGTGAAGCTGGAGAGCCTGAACGGCCACTACATCCGCGAAGCCGCTTCCGACCGTCTGGTCGAAGAGGTCGTGCCGCGCCTGGAAGCGCAGCTTGGCCGGCCGCTGACGGACACCGCCCGCCGCCACCTGCAGCAGGGTATGGACGGTCTGAAGGCGCGCGCTAAAAATCTTGTCGAACTGGCTGAAAATGCGGTATTTTATGTGATCGATCGGCCGTTATCGCTGACCCCTAAGGCCGAGAAGATCCTGAGCCCGGAGGCGCGTCAGCGTCTTGGCCGCCTGCACACCGGGCTGGGCGCCCTGCCCGCTTGGAGCGAGGCCGCCGTCGAAGAGGCGGTGCGGGTTTTCGCGGAATCCGAGAGCTGCAAGCTGGGCGATGTCGCCCAGCCGCTGCGCGCGGCTTTAACCGGTTCTAATGTCTCGCCGGGTATATTCGAGGTGATGGCCGTGCTGGGGCGCGAAGAGTCACTCGCCCGCATCGCCGATCAGAGCGCAACCGCCTAGCGCTGACGCCGGCTGCGCTTTCGGAGGGCGCTTTTGGCCAGCGCTTTTGGGCGAAAACGAGCGAGCGATTATGTTGCGCCGCGGCAATTGATTGAATCGGGCCGATTAACTATGCTCGCGCCCAACATGAGACGCAGTTTCGCGGGTCATTGCAAAGCTGAGGGATGGGAACATGAACGACGCAAAATCGCCGACTGGAACCAGGGACACCGTAACCCTGACCGACAACAGCACGGGTAAGAGCCTGGAACTTCCCCTCCTCAAAGGCAGCGTCGGCCCGAATGCCATCGACGTGAGCTCGCTCTACGCCCAGACCGGCTATTTCACCTACGACCCGGGCTTCACTTCCACGGCGAGTTGTGATTCGGCGATCACCTATATCGACGGTGATGTCGGCATCCTGATGCACCGTGGCTACATGATCGAGGACCTGGCCGAGCACAGCGACTTCATGGATGTCTGCTATCTGCTGCTGCATGGTGAGTTGCCGAACGCCAAGGACAAGGCGGCGTTTGAGAAATCAATCACTTACCACACGATGCTCCATGAGCAGATGAACAACTTCTTCCGTGGTTTCCGGCGCGATTCGCACCCCATGGCCGTCATGGTCGGCGTGGTCGGCGCGATGTCCGCCTTCTATCACGATTCCACGGACATCAACGATCCGCACCAGCGCATGGTCGCCTCGCACCGGCTGATCGCCAAGATGCCGACCATTGCCGCGATGGCCTACAAGTATTCGGTCGGCCAACCCTTCGTCTATCCGCGCAACAACCTGCGCTACGCCGAAAACTTCCTGCACATGATGTTCTCGGTGCCCTGCGAGGAATACAAGATCAGCCCCGTGCTGGCCCGCGCGATGGACCGTATCTTCATCCTGCACGCCGACCACGAGCAGAACGCCTCGACCTCGACGGTCAGGATCGCCGGCTCCAGTAACGCCAATCCCTTTGCCTGTATCGCCGCCGGTATCGCCTCCCTTTGGGGCCCGGCGCACGGCGGCGCCAACGAGGCGGTGCTGCAGATGCTGGGCGAGATCGGCAGCAAGGATCGCATCCCCGAATTCATCAAGCGCGCCAAGGACAAGGACGATCCCTTCCGCCTGATGGGCTTCGGCCACCGCGTCTACAAGAACTACGACCCGCGCGCCAAGGTGATGCAGAAGTCCTGCCACGAGGTGCTCGGCGAGCTGGGCATCAACGACCCGCTGCTGGAAATGGCCATGGAGCTGGAGAAGATCGCCCTGGAAGACGAGTATTTCGTCGAGCGGAAGCTGTTCCCCAACGTGGACTTCTATTCCGGCATCATCCTGAAGGCGATGGGTTTCCCGACCTCGATGTTCACGGTGCTGTTCGCCGTTGCCCGCACGGTGGGCTGGGTGGCGCAGTGGCGCGAGATGATCGAGGACCCCAAGCAGCGCATCAGCCGGCCGCGCCAGCTCTATCATGGGCAGACCAAGCGCGACTACGTGGCGCTGGACAAGCGCTGACACGCAACGGCTTACGGCCAATGAAAAGGGGCGCCCTGCGAAAGCAGCGGCGCCCTCTTCTTTTTGCGCGACCCGGCTTGGGTCCGGCGCTTACGTCCCGGCGGCGCGGTCCCCCAATACGCCGAGGATGCGCCGGGCCGCCGCGCGGCTGGGGGAGCCTTCCGGGGGCGTCAGGGCCTCGACGATGCCATCGTAGCCCTGACGCTGGTCGGCGCGGGCGACCGGGTCGCTCAGCAGGCGTTCGACCGCCGGCAGCAGGAAGCGGGCGCGGCAGCGGCGCTGCAGGTATTCCGGCTGCACCTCGCGTCCGGCGATGAGGTTGGCGAGGCTGACGAAGGGCACGCCGAGCAGCGTGGGCGGCAGCAAGCCGACGATGCCGGCAAAGCGGTAGGCCACCACGGTGGGCACGCGGGCCACGGCCAGTTCCAGGGCGACGGTGCCCGAGGCCGCCAGCGCCGCGGTCGCCTGGCGGAACGCCGACGCCTTGGCGTCAGCACCGCGCACCACCTCGACGGGGACCGGCCAGTCGCGCACCATTTCGCCTACCATGTCCGCCACCGTCTCCACCGTGGGGATGACCACCTTGAGGCCGGGATGGCGGGGCGCGAGATCGCGCACCACCGCGGCGAAGACCGGCAGCAGTTTCTTCACCTCGCCCTTGCGGCTGCCCGGCAGCACCAGCAGGCAGGGTGGCCCCGCTTCGCCGGACGGCGTCTCCGCGGCGGGCTCCGCGCTCTCCACGGCGGGATGGCCGACGAAGTGGGTGGCGAGGCCGTGACGCTCGAAATAGGGCGGCTCGAAGGGCAGCAGCACCAGCAGGCGGTCGAGATAGCCGGCGATCTGCTTTGCCCGCCAGGGCTTCCAGGCCCAGACCTGGGGCGCCACGTAGTGGATCAGCGGGATGCCCGCGCCTTTCAGGCGTTGGGCGATCTCCAGGGTGAAGCTGGGCGAGTCGATGGTCACCACCGCATCGGGACGCAGGGTGCGGATCGCCGCCACTGTCTCACGCATCCGCCTGAGGATGACGAAGAGATGCGGCAGCACCTCGATGAGGCCCATGACGGCCAGTTCGTGGATCGGAAAGCGGCTCTCCAGCCCCTCGGCGGTCATCTGCTCGCCGCCGACGCCGGCGAAGCGCACGCGCCCGCCGGTCTCCGCGCGCAGCGCCGCCATCAGGCGCGCGCCCAGCAGATCGCCGGACGGTTCGCCGGCAATGAGGAAAATCAGCGGTCCGTCATGTTCGGCCGCAGCGCCGCCAACGTCGGGCGTCGCGTCGCTCATGGGGCGGCAACGGGACCGGCAGGGTCGGCATCGGCGCGGATGCCGATGAGGAACAGCCCGGCCCGATCGGCGGCGGCCACCACCGCCGGCGCATCGACCACCAGGGTGGCGCCGGCTTCGACGGCGATGCCGCGCAACCCGGCGGCGGCAGCGCCCTGCAGCGTGGCCACACCGATGGTCGGCAGGTCGGCGCGGCGTTCCTGGCCCGGCTTGCTGAGCTTCACCAGCACGCCGCCCGGCCCTTCGCGGCGCAGCGGCCCGCAGCGGGCCAGCAGGGCATCGGTGCCCTCCACCGCCTCGACGCCCAGCACCAGGCCGTCCTGGATGACGGTGGCCTGGCCGACATCGGCGGCGCCCATGGCGCGGACCACCTGGATGCCGCGGCGGATGTCGCGCCAGGCAGCCTCGTCGGCCTCCACCCGGCCGAAGCAGCCCTCCTGGGCCAGCAGGTCGGAGAAGAACTCGTCGACGCCGCGCAGGATGAAGCCCTCGCCCTCCAGGGCCTTCACCACGGCGCCCAGCAGGCCGTCGTCGCCGAGGGCACTGAAGCCGATCTTGGCGAAGAACTTCATGGTCATGCGGTCGGGGCGCAGTTCGGTCATGCTCGGCCGCTTCACGGCGCCGACCATGACCAGTTCCCGGACGCCGGCATTCTTCAGGGCGCGCACGGCCTTCTCGCTCTGGCCCATGCGCACCCAGAGGTGATCGGCCCCGTCGACCGTGGCGGGTTCGGTATGGCCTTCGATGGCGATGACGAAAGCGCCGCGCCCCGTGTCGCGGCACAACTCCACCAGCCGGCGCGGAAGCGATCCGCCGCCGGCGACGATACCGAGCGGCCCCGTTCCCAGCGGCTGGGCCATCAGTCCTCTTCCGGCTGCAGGATCGGACGCGAGGTTTCGGCGCGCAGGAAGTCGATCACCGCGTCCACGGTGGACTGGCCGCCGTAGGTCTCGGCCACCACGTCGAGGCGTTCGGCGAAGGTGCCTTCGGTGCCGAAGAGATGGTCGTAGGCCTTCAGCAGCGCCTGGATATCCTTGGTGCCGACGCCCGATCGTTTGAGGCCGACCAGATTGAGGCCGGACAGCATGCCGGGCCGGCCCATCACCATGCCATAGGGGATGACGTCGCTCTTGGCGCCGGCCATGGCGCCGATGATGGCGCCGCGGCCGATCCGCACGAACTGCTGTGCGCCGGACAGGCCGCCCATGATGACGTAGTCCTCCAGCACCACGTGGCCGGCCAGGGTCGCATTGTTGGCCATGATCACGTTATCGCCGATGCGGCAGTCGTGGGCCACGTGGCTGCCCGGCATGAACAGGCAGCGGTTGCCGATCGAGGTGATCATGCCGCCGCCCTCGGTGCCCGGGTTCATGGTCACGTGTTCGCGGATCACGTTGTCGGTGCCGATGTGCAGTTCCGAGGGCTCGCCTTTGTACTTGAGGTCCTGCGGGGGCTGGCCGATGGAGGAGAACGGGTAGATCTGGGTGCGCGCGCCGATCGTCGTGCGGCCGTCGATGACGACGTGGCTATGCAGCCGCACGCCCTCGCCGAGGTTCACGTGCGGGCCGATCACGCAGTAAGGGCCGATGGTGCAACCGTCGGCGATCTTGGCGGCAGGATCGACAATGGCGCTCGGGTGGATATCCGGCATCAGTAGCCCATGATCATGGCGGAAAAGCTCGCGTTGGCGACAAGGGTGCCCTCGACCTTGGCCTCTCCCTTGAACTTCCAGACGCTGCGGCGGTTCTGTATGCGGGTCACATGAATCTTCAAGCGGTCGCCCGGAACCACCGGCTTGCGGAAGCGCGCCTCGTCGACGGACATGAAGTATACGACCTTGCCGTGGGCTTCCTCCCCGAGGGTGTACATGACCAGGGCGGCGGCGGACTGTGCCATGGCCTCGACGATCAGGACACCGGGCATCACCGCCTGCGCCGGGAAATGCCCCTGGAAGAACGGCTCGTTGATGGTGACGTTCTTGATCCCCGTCGCGCTTTCGCCGGGGATGATGTCCTCCAGGCGGTCGATCATGAGGAAGGGATAACGATGGGGCAGCAACCCCATTATTTCATGCACGTTCAGCGGGGCCACGGCCTGCTGATCGCCGGCACCCTTCTGATCTGAGGTGTCTTTATTCATCCTTTTTCTTGCCTCTTGACTTCAACTCCCGATCCCAAAGGGCACAAAGCCGGAAGAATTCCCGGACCGGCCGCGCCGGGCTGCCGAGAACCTGCATTCCGCTGGGAACGTCACGCATGACACCGGACTTGGCGCCGATCTGCGCCCCGGTTCCCACTGTGAGGTGGCCCGACACGCCGGCCTGCGCCGCCACGGCGACAAAGTCTTCCAGCACGGTACTGCCGGCGATGCCCGATTGGGCGACAAGGACACAGCCGCGCCCAATGCGCACGTTGTGCCCGATCTGTACCAGATTATCAATCTTCGCCCCGGCCCCGATGACGGTATCCGGCCCCGCGCCGCGGTCGATGGTGGTGTTGGCGCCGATTTCGACGCCGTCGCCGACGATCACGCGGCCCAGCTGCGGCACGTCGACAAAACCCTCTGGATCCATGGAAAAGCCGAATCCGCGGGTGCCGATTCGCGCCCCGGCGTGGATCTGGCAGGCCCGGCCGATGTGGCAGTAGGCGAGCGAGGCATTGGGGCCGATCACGGTGCCGTCGCCGACGATGACGGCCTCGCCGATCACGGTGTTGGCCTCGATGCGGCAGCCGCGCCCGATCTCCGCCTCGGGACCGACCACTACACCGGCGCCCAGCTCGCAGCCTTCGCCGATGCGGGCCGAAGGGTCGACCACGGCCGAGGCGTGCACCCCCGGGCGCGGCCGCGGCAGGGGATAGAAAGCCTGGGCGAGCTTGGCATAGCCGCGGTAGGGCCGCCGGGCCAGCAGCAGCAGCATGCCGGCCGGTGCGCGATCAGCGAACTCCGGCGCCACGATGCAGGCGCCGGCCTTGCTCTCGGCGAATTGGCCGAGGTAGCGGCGGTTATCCAGAAAACTGACGTCCTGCGGGCCGGCGACGTCCAGCGGGGCGACGTCGCTGAACTCGCGGGCGCCGTCGGCACCGGGCTGCAGCTCGGCCTCGGCGATTTCCGCCAGGGCGGCCAGCGCGAAGGGACCCGCATTGTCGAAGAATCTGCGATCAGCCATGCGGCACCTTCAGTTCTGGTTCGGTGGCAGCGCGACCCTGTGCCACCTGTCATCGAGCCGCCGCAAGCCCTCGCCGGTGAAATCGAATTCCGGGCGAACAATGATAACAGTGGTCTTCGCCAGCACGAGATCAAGGTTCTTCTCGCGGGCAATGTCCTGCGAGATCTGCAGCAGGACCTGCTGGATCTGCGACATGCCCTGGCTGAACCGCTGGTCGAGCCGGCGCCGCTCTTCCTGCAACTGGCGCTGCAGGGCGACGCCCTCCCTTTCAAGCGCCTCGCGCTCCTGGGCGTAGGCATCGGCCGTCAACGAGGCGCGGCGCTGCGCCAGGTCCACGTCGGCGGCGCGCAGGGCCTCTTCGCGACCCTCAATAGCGGCCTGGGCGCCGTCGCGTTGCGATTCGATTTCCGCCGACAGATTCTGAACCGCCGTCGAGGCCCGGAGAACGCCCTGAATGTCGATGATCCCGATGACCGGCGGCCGGTCGAGCTGAGCCCGGGCGTCAGGCACCGCGACCGCAATCAGAAGACAGGTTGCGGCAAGGTACAACGACCAGCAGCGAAGTCGTTTCATCGGGTCTAGAACTGCGTTCCGAAGCTGAAGCTGATGAGCTCGGTCTCGTCGAAATCTTCTTTGACCACGGCAATGCCGAGGTCGACCACCACCGGGCCGAAGGGCGAATTCCACGAAATGCCGGTGCCCACGGTCACGCGCGGCGCATTGGAATCCTGCACGGTGACCGGAATGCTGTTGTCGTCGATCGCCCAGGCCGCGCCGACGTCGGTGAACACCCGCCCGCGGACATCCAGATCGAACGGCAGGTTCAGGGGGAAGGAGGCTTCGACCGTGCCGGTGTAGAAGTTCTTGCCGCCCAGGGAGTCGTCGGTGTTGGCGTCGCGCGGGCCGATGCCGCCGTAGGCGAAACCGCGCGGCGATCCGCCGCCCTTGAAGAAGCGGTCGGAGATCCGCGTATCTTCGCCGACACCTACCATGGTGCCGCCGGTGCCCCGGACGCTGAGGGTATAGTCCTCGAAGACCGTGTAGTAGTAGCCCGCGGTTGCCGAGGCCCTGGCCAGGCTGACGTCGCCGCCCAGGCCGATGAATTCGGTGCGCAGGCTGGTGATGAAACCTTCGCGGGGGTCGAAGCGGGAGTCGCGCGTATCGTAGGAGATCTCGTTGCTGACGCCCGAGCGCAGCGTGGCGCCCTCCTCCGAGCGCACCAGCAGCGAGGCATCGTTGTCGACGTCGGTGATGTCGCGGTTTTCCAAGGTGTAGCGCACGACGTTACGAATCTCGCCGGTAATGGAGAAACCGGCACGCAGCGATCCGCCGATGCGTTCTTCTTCGTAGGAGCTCTCGTCGCTGCGGTCGTTGGTCGTGCGGTACAGGTCGATGCCGGCGGCCAGATTGCGATCGAGGAAGTAGGGCTCGGTAAAGCTGAAGTCGAGTTCCGTGGCTTCGCCGGCCAGCGTGAAGCTGAGGCGGAGGTCCTGGCCGCGGCCCAGCAGGTTGCGCTCGCGAAGGCCGATGTTGCCGATCGGGCCGTTGGAGGAGGAGAAGCCGGCGCCGAAGGTCACGTCGCCGGTCGACTGCTCCTCGACCGCGACCTTCACGATGGTGCGGTCGGGCGCGCTGCCCGGTTCGTTGTCGACGGTGACGGTCTTGAAGAACCCGAGATTCTGCACGCGCTGACGCGAGCGGCGCAGCTTCGAGGTGTTGAAGGCATCGCCTTCGACCAGCCGGAACTCGCGGCGGATGACGCTGTCCAGGGTACGGGTATTGCCTTCGATGTCGATGCGCTCCACGAAGACCTTGGGGCCTTCCTGAATGTCGTAGACGATATCGATGGTCAGGTTGTCGCGGTCGCGCTGCACCCGCGGGCGGATGTCGACGAAGGCATAGCCGAGATTGCCCACCGCGTCGGTCAGCACCTCGATGGTCTGATCGACCTCGCTGGCGTCGTACCAGTCGCCCTCCTCGGTCGTCACCTCGCCACGCAAAGCCTCGGGGTCGAGGTTGCGCAGGGTGGTCTGCAGGCCGATCTTACCGAACTTGTAACGCGGGCCCTCCTCCACCGTGAAGGTCACGATGAAGTCCTGCTGGTCCGGCGTCAGCTCGGCCACCACGGAGGCCACGCGGAAGTCCGCATAGCCTGCGTTCAGATAGAAGCGGCGCAGCAGCGCGCGGTCGAAGGTCAGGCGGTCCGGGTCGTAGGTGTCCGAGGTGGTGAAGAAATTCCAGAACGAAGCCTCGACCGTGGTCACTTCGTCGCGCAAGGTCGAATCGGAGAACTCGCGGTTGCCGATGAAGTTGATCGAGCGGATCGAGGTCAGCGGCCCCTCGTTGATCTCGAAGGCCAGGTCGACACGGTTCTGTTCCAGCTGGATGACCTTCGGCTCGACAGTCGCCGCAAAGCGGCCGGAGCGGCGATAGATTTCCAGAATGCGCTGCGTATCGCTCTGCACCTTGGTGCGCGTGAAGACGACGCGCGGCCGCAGTTCGATTTCCTGGGCCAGGGTATCGTCGTCGAGGCGGTCGTTGCCCTCGAAGGCGATGCGGTTGACGATCGGATTTTCGCTGACAACCACGATCAGCGTGTTGCCTTCGCGCTCCAGGCGGACATCGGCAAACAGGCCGGTCGAAAAGAGATTCTTCAGGGAGTCGTCAAGGCGGACCGGATCAAAGGGATCGCCCGGGTTGACGCGCATGTAGGAGCGCACCGTCGCCGCCTCGATACGCTGGGTTCCCTCGACGCGAATGGCCTCGATGCGGCCGCCCGACAGGATCGATTGGGCCTGAGCGCTCTGCGGAAGACTGAGACATGCTGCACAGGACAGCAGATACGCCAATACAACGACGAACAACCGCCCGCGAAACACGTTCCCCTGTCCTTCCCCCGGTGGGCCTGATGCGTTTCTAGGTTACCAGGCCTTTGACAAAACTCATTAAACCGTCGAGACGCAGCAGATCATTCCACGTCACGACGACCATCAAGGTCAATACCAGAGCCAAACCGATCCGGAAACCGTATTCTTGCGCCCTTTCGCCCAGAGGCCGCCCCCGCACTGCCTCGATCGCGTAGAATAACAAATGGCCACCATCCAGCATCGGCACTGGGAAGAGATTGATCAAGCCCAGGTTGATCGACAGCACCGCGGCGAAATAGACAATCGCCGGAATGCCGAGCTCCGCCGCCTGCCCCGACATCTGCGCGATGCGGATCGGCCCGCCGAGTTCGTCGGTGCCGCGGGAGCCCGCGATGATCTGGCCCAGCGCGGTAAAGGTCTGATCGACGATGCTGACAGTCGCACGAGTCGCCTGCCACACCGCGGTCAGCGGGTCATGGCGGGCATACTGGGGAACGCTGCCCCGCAAGCCCAACTGGCCGATTTCCTGCGTCTCGCCGAGACCGTTGGTCACCTCCACCCGCTTCGGCGTGGCGGCCAGGTCGATCTCCGCGCCGCCACGCAGCACGGAGAAGGTCAGCGGCTCTTCGGGACGCAAGGCGACGAACTGCTGCAGTTCCTCGAAGCGCTCGATCGACGAGCCATTGACCGCCAGAATTTCATCGCCCGGCGCGAAACCGGCGACGGCCGCCGCCGAGTCCGGCATGACCTCGCCCACCACCGCCGGCGTAAAGCGCTGGCCGACGATGCTGAACAGACCGGCGAGGACGACGATGGCGAAGATGAAGTTGGCGATCGGGCCGGCCGAGACGATGGCTGCGCGTTGCCCCAGGCGCTTGTGCGGGAAGGCCACCGCCCGGTCTTCCGGGCTCATGGTCTCGGCACCGTCGGCGGGCATGCTGGCGGCATTGGCGTCGCCGAACATCTTCACGTAGCCGCCCAAGGGGATCAGGCTGAACTTCCAGCGGGTGCCCGCCTTGTCGTTCCACCCGAAGATCTCGGGTCCAAAGCCGATGGAAAACACCTCGACGCGGACGCCGTTCCAGCGCGCCACGAGGTAGTGGCCCAATTCATGGACAAAGACCAAAGCGGTAAGTACGGCCAGGAACGGGATGCCGAAGCCGTAAAGTCCTCCAGAAAAATCCATGATTTACAGCGATATCCTACTGTTGATTATCAGGAAGAGACGGCAAAGGGCCATCCTTCTGGGAGGGGCGAACGAAGCGGTCCAGGCTCAGGCGACGACCTGTCCGGCTGCTGCGCCTCGCCCCCGGTGGCACCCCCTTACGACCCCTGCTAGATAGCGTAAAACCGTTAGCAAATAAAGGACTGAGGGGTATCACTTGGGGGCGTGGGAGGTCGCCTTCAAGCGTGCCGGGCCAGCAGGCCCAGAGCGGTCCGGCGGGCCAGCGTGTCGGCTTCCGTCACCTCGTCCAGGCTGTTCAGCGCGACGCTGGGGTGCGCTTCCAGGGTGCGCTCGACGATCTCGGGGATCTCGAGGAAGCCGAGCCGTCCGGCGAGGAAGGCCGCCACGGCCTCCTCGTTGGCGGCATTGAGGGTGATCGGCGCGGTGCCGCCGGCGCCGAGGGCGGCGCGCGCCAGACGCAGCGCCGGGAAGAGTTCCGCATCCGGGGCCTGGAACGTCAGCCGGCCGATGGCAGCGAGATCGAGGCGCTCGACCGGCGTCGCCATGCGCTCCGGCCAGGCCAGGGCATAGGCGATCGGGGTGCGCATGTCGGGCTGGCCGAGTTGGGCCAGCACGGAGCCGTCGACGTAGGACACCATCGAATGGATGACCGACTCCGGGTGCACCAGGATGTCGATGCGCGGCTCTGGCATGTCGAACAGGAAGTGGGCCTCGATCAGTTCCAGCCCCTTGTTCATCATGGTCGCCGAATCGACCGAGATCTTGGCGCCCATGCTCCAATTCGGGTGGGCGACCGCCTGGGCCGGCGTCACGGCCGCCATCTGGGCCCGGCTGAAGGTGCGGAACGGGCCGCCGGAGGCGGTCAGGATCAGGCGGTCGACGCTTTGCGGCTGTTCCAGGTCGAGCACCTGGAAGATCGCGTTGTGCTCCGAATCGACCGGCAGCAACTGGGCGCCGCAGCGGCGCACCTCCGCGGTCATCAGGCTGCCGGCGCAGACCAGGGTTTCCTTGTTGGCCAGGCCGACCACGGTGCCCTGGCGGATGGCCGAAAGGGTCGGCTGCAGGCCGGCGGCGCCGACGATGGCGGACATTACCCAGTCGGTCGACCGCGAGGCCGCTTCGGCGACCGCCGCCGCGCCCGCCGCAACCTCAATGCCGCTGCCGCTGAGGGCGTCCTTCAGGTCCGCGTAGGCGCTGTCGTCGGCCACCACCGCCAGGCGGGCGCCGAACTGCTTGGCCTGCATGGCCAGGCGCGCCACCGAGCGGTTGGCGGTCAGTACCTCGACGGTAAAGGCGTCGGGATTGCGCTCAACGAGGTCCAGGGTGCTGCAGCCGATCGACCCGGTGGACCCGAGGATCGAGATCCGCCGCGGCTGGCTGGCACTTTTCGGCGAGGTCGACGCCAATGACATATCAGATCGTATCCTTCACAGCCCAAAAGTACAGGAACGCAACGGGCAGAACCGCCAGCAGGCCGTCTACGCGATCCAGGATACCACCATGTCCGGGAATGAGGTGACTGGAATCCTTCACGCTGAAGCGGCGTTTGCACCAGGATTCCAGGAGATCGCCGGCCTGGGCGACGACGGCCAGGATCATGCCGCCGACCACCAGAAGGGTCGCGTCGCGGCCCAGGAAGCCCGCCGCCAGGACGCCGACCAGCCCGGCCGAGAGCGCGCCGCCGATGAGGCCGGCCCAGGTCTTGTTGGGGCTGATCCGGGGCGCCAGCTTCGGCCCGCCGATGCCGCGCCCGGCGAAATAGGCACCGATGTCGGTCGCCCACACCACGGCGAGCAGCCAGAACACCAGGTTGCGCCCCTCCTCCGGCACGGTGCGCAGCCAGAGGAAGGCCAGGCAGGCGCCGCCGATGTAGAGCGTGCCGAAGAACACGAAGGGATACGCTTGCCGACGCTTGAAGCGGATCACGGCCGCAATGGCACTGAGCAAGGCACCGGTGACGAGGAATGAGGGCAGCGCGATGGTTCGAACCTCGAGCAGGGCGAACCCTGCCGTGGCGAGCACCAGCACCGCGATAAGCAGTACGCCGGGCCAACCGAGTTGGCCGCCATTGACCATCCGCGCCCATTCCCAGCCCATCAGGCCGGCGGTGGCCACCATCAGGATGATAAACCACCAACCGCCGAACCAGATGGGCAGCAGCACCAGCGGTGCCAGGACCACCGCGGACAGGATACGGGTGAGGAGCAAGGGGCTGCGTCCTACAGCGATTCCGCCGCCGCGCCGTAGCGGCGCTCGCGCCGCCGGAATTCCGCCACGGCGGCTTCCAGATCGCTCTTGTCGAAGTCGGGCCACAGCTTGTCGACGAAGATGAACTCGCTGTAGGCCGCCTGCCAAAGCAGGAAGTTGCTGAGGCGCTGTTCGCCGGAGGTGCGGATCACCAAATCGGGGTCCGGAATGCCGGCGGTCAGCAAACCGGCGGCGAAGGTGTCCTCGTCGATGTCTTCCGGCGTCAACTCACCGGCGGCGACGGCGGCGGCCAGTTGGCGGGCCGCGGCGGCAATCTCCTGGCGTCCGCCGTAGCTGATCGCCATGACCAGGTTCAACGCCTCGTTGTCGCCGGTGCGCTTTTCCGCATCATCGATCAGCCGCACGATGTCCTTGGGTAGCCGGTCGCGCTCGCCGATCACCCGCAGGCGGATGCCGTTCTTGTGGAACTCGGCGATCTCGCTCTGCAGGTAGCGGCGCAGCAGGCCCATCAGGTCCTCGACCTCGCGGTTCGAGCGGCGCCAGTTTTCCGCGGAGAAGCCGAACAGCGTCAGGAAGGGAATGCCCATTTCCATGGCCCCCGTCACGCAGCGGCGCACCGCCTCGGCCCCCTGGCGGTGGCCCAGGGTACGCGGCAGGCCACGCGCGTTCGCCCAGCGGCCGTTGCCATCCATGATGATCGCGACGTGCCGCGGCGAGGCCGTATCCATAGAGAAGCGTGCGTCGTCCATTGCTTTCATCGACCGCTACTGGCGGAACCGAACCTGACAGGCACTAGACCTGAAGGATTTCCGCTTCCTTCTGGACCAGGGCCTCGTCGACCTTCTTGATGTGCTTGTCCGTCAGGCCCTGGATCTGCTCCGACCAGTGGTGGTGCTCATCCTTGGAGATTTCGTTGTCTTTTTCCATCTTCTTCAGCATCTCCATGCCGTCGCGACGGACGTTGCGCACGGCGACGCGGGCCTGCTCGGCATACTTGCCGGCGATCTTGGTCAGCTCGACGCGGCGCTCTTCCGACAGCGCCGGAATCGGCACCCGGACCAGCTGGCCGTCGCTCGCCGGATTGAGGCCCAGGCCCGACTCGCGGATCGCCTTTTCCACCGCGCCGACCAGCCCGCGGTCCCAGACCTGGACGGTGACCATGCGCGGCTCGGGCACGCTGATCGAACCGACCTGGTTCATCGGCATGCTGGCGCCGTAGGCATCGACATTGATGGGATCGAGCAGGCCGGCCGAGGCGCGGCCGGTGCGCAGGCCGCCGAACTCCTTCTGGAGGGCGTCCAGGGCGCCGTCCATGCGGCGCGTGATATCGCTTAGATCAGGGTTTGCCACGGGTTATCCCTCGTTTCTTACCAGTGTAAAGCAGCCCTTGCCGGCCAGGACGTCGGCGAAGGCTCCCGGTTTGTATATTGAGAAGACAAGGATAGGGATAGCGTTTTCCCGGGCCAGCGAGATGGCGGCGTGATCCATGACGCCGAGATCGTCGGTCAGCACCCGCATGTAGCTCAAGGTGTCATAGCGCTTGGCATCGGGGTTCTTGGCCGGGTCCGAATCGTAGACGCCATCGACCTTGGTGCCCTTCAGCAGCACGTCGCAACCCATCTCGGAGGCGCGCAGCGCCGCCGCCGTATCCGTCGTGAAGAAGGGGTTGCCGGTGCCCGCGGCGAAGATCACCACCCGGCCCTTTTCCATGTGGCGCACCGCCCGGCGGCGGATATAGGGCTCGGCCACCGTGGACATCGGGATGGCCGACTGCACGCGGGTGTCGCAGCCGATGTTGTCCAAGGCGTTCTGCAGGGCCAGGGCGTTAATCACCGTCGCCAGCATACCCATGTAGTCAGCCTGGGCGCGCTCCATGCCCCGTGCGGCGCCGGAGACGCCCCGGAAGATGTTGCCGCCGCCGACCACCAGGCAGACGTCGGCGCCCATCTTGCGCACCGCGGCAACGTCGTTGGCGATCTGCGCCACCATGTCGGCATCCAGTCCGTACTCCCCGTTGCCCATCAGGGCCTCGCCGGAGATTTTCAGCAGGACACGTTTGTACTTGAGGGGGCTGTCGGCCCGCTTTTGGTTCTTGGACATGAGCCCCTTTTGAACTTTGGCACCCGGTTCGACCCCCGGTGCCACCTGGATGCTACCTGGGTGCCACCTGGGTGAAGCCTGGCGGAAACCGGCAGCGCGGCTACCGGCCGATGAAGCGGCGCCATGTTAATGCGCCGGGACGCGTCATGCCAGGGGGGCGACGGTCCCGCCGCGGCACCGCCGCCTTTTGACACGCAATCAAGGCGAAACAGTGGCCGCGGCCGGGAAAGGTCGGAGTTGGCCGGTCCCGGAGGCCGCTTCTCGGAGGGAGGTCCCGGAAGCCGGCCGAGACGGGCGTTGCCGGGACTAACCGCCGAGCGATCAGCCGCCGAGGGTGGCGGCCACTTCGGCGGCGAAGTCCTGCTCCTCGCGCTCGACGCCCTCGCCGAGTTGGAAGCGCACGAAGCCGGCGATGGTGACCGGCGCGCCCACGTCCTTGGCCGCGTTTTCCAGCACTTTGTTGACCTTGGTTTCGCCGTCGATGACGAAGACCTGCTCCAGCAGGACGACTTCCTCGTAGAACTTGCGCAGGCGGCCTTCGACCATCTTGGCGATGATCTCTTCCGGCTTGCCGCTGGCGCGCGCCTGATCGCTGAGCACGTCGCGCTCCCGGTCCAGGGCCGAGGCATCGACGCCATCGCGGTCGACGGCCTGCGGCTGGGCGGCGGCCACGTGCATGGCGAGCTGCCGGCCGAGGGCCTCCAGCTTCGCCTTGTCGCCGGCCGACGCGAGGCCGATCAGCACGCCGATCTTGCCGAGGCCCGGGGCGGTCTGGTTGTGGATGTAGGAGCACACCACGCCTTCGCTGACGGTGATGCCGGCGGCGCGACGCAGCGCCATGTTCTCGCCGATGGTGCCGATCATGGCGGTCAGCTTGTCGGCGACGCTGTTGCCGCTGCCCGGATACGGCGCGGCCTGGATCTTGTCCAGGTCGCCACCCTGCTCCAGGGCGATCTGGGCGACGTTGCGCACGAACTCCTGGAAGTTCTCGTTGCGGGCAACGAAGTCGGTCTCGGAGTTGATTTCGACCACGGCGCCCGTGGTGCCCTCGGCGGCGACGCCGACCAGGCCCTCGGCGGCCACGCGGCCGGCCTTCTTGGCGGCGGCGGCAAGGCCCTTCTTGCGCAGCCAGTCGACGGCCGCTTCCAGGTCGCCGCCACTTTCGGTCAGCGCCTTCTTGCAATCCATCATCCCCGCGCCGGAGGTCTCACGCAGCTCTTTCACCAGCGCCGCTGTAATTTCAGCCATGACGGAATCCTTCTTTCTTGAAGTCTCAAACGCCCCTTGAAGGGGCCAAATTCTATAGAAGTTTCATTGCCGTTTGGGGAAACCGGTCCCGCCTTCGCGGCGGGCCGGTTTCCCTCAAGGCAGATTGGAATTACGCCTGGGGCGCAGCCTCTTCGGCGGCCGGGGCGGCAGCTTCGGCCGGCGCGGCTTCGCCTTCGCTCGCGCCCGCTTCCGGCAGCGTCTCGACCGGCACCTCGACCGACTCGCCGACGTCGGTACCGCTGGCGGTCATCTCGGCCTGGATGCCGTCCAGCACCGCATCGGCGATCAGGTCGCAGTACATGCCGATGGCGCGCAGGGCGTCGTCGTTACCCGGCACCGGGAAGGTCACGCCGTCCGGATCGGAATTGGAATCGAGCACGCCGATCACCGGAATATTGAGGTTCCCGGCTTCCTCGATCGCGATGTGTTCCTTGTTGGTGTCGATGACGAAGATCATGTCGGGCAGGCCGCCCATCTCCTTGATGCCGCCCAGCGCGCGCTCCAGCTTGTCGCGCTCACGGGTGAGCATCAGGATTTCCTTCTTGGTCAGGCCCAGCTGCTCACCGGAGAGCTGCTCGTCGACGGTGCGCAGGCGCTTGATCGAATGGGAGATGGTCTTCCAGTTCGTCAGCATGCCGCCCAGCCAGCGGTGGTTCACGTAGTACTGGCCGCAGCGCTTGGCCGCCTCGGCGATCTTCTCGCTGGCCTGGCGCTTGGTGCCGACGAAGAGCACGCGGCCACCGCCGGCGACGACGTCGCGCACGGTGACCAGGGCCTGGTTCAGCAGCGGAACGGTCTGCTCAAGGTCGATGATGTGGATGCCGTTGCGGACCCCGAAAATGTAGGGGGCCATGCGGGGATTCCAGCGGCGGGTGGTGTGTCCAAAGTGGACGCCAGCTTCCAAAAGCTGACGCATCGAGGGGCGCGGAAGCGCCATGATATCTTCTCCGGTTGGTCCACCGTGAGCCTGTCATCTGGCTTCAAGAAAGCCCAACAAAGCGTTGAGAAACCTGAAGTCTCAGACACCGGAGCGACTGTTCGGGATGTCTCCCCGACGGCCGCATTGCCCACGTGTGAGATTGATAATGGGCGGGAAATACCCCCCAGGCGCCCCAAACGCAAGGGAAAAGCGGCTTTGGTGGGGCATACGGCCGGGCCGCCTAGAGCTCGTAACCCTCCGACTTGAGGCGCTGTTCGACGCGGCCGGGCAGGCTCTGCAACATCCCCATGGCCCACTGCTGGCTCAGTTGGACGCTCTGCCCCATCATCTCGGGCATCTTGGCGATCATGCTCTGGCCGACAGGGCTCCTGTAGAAGTCCAGCATCCCATCGAGCTCTTCTTCGGTGAACACCTGCTCGTAGATCACCGCCACCTTCTCGATCAGCAGTGGCAGGGATTCCTTGAGGGCGGTCTTGACCTCCTCCTGGATGATCGTCCGGGCCTCGTTGGGCAGTTCCGGATTGGACTGCCGCGCCAAGGCGTCCATCTGGGTGAAGGCGGCATCGAACATCTGCTCCATGATGCCGTCGGCCTGGAAGATCTGGAACAGTTCGCGGGCCTTTTCCGCCTTGCTCGTCTGGGCGGCGGCAGGGCCGTTCAGCGCCAACGTCGCAGCGCAGACCAGAACAACCGCGGCCAACTGCTTGAAAATCGTCATATCCCGTCCCCCTTTCCCTTTGTGGTTGAAGTCTAGCCGCAGCGGATGACGTTTTCACCATCCCTTTGGTCCGGCATCCTTCGGGCGCGCTGGGGAGACGAGAAAGAAAGAAGCCGCTCAGCGGTCCTGCATGACCACGCCGGGCACCGCCTTGATGGCCTGGCGGATCTCCGGCGACAGGCGATAGGTCTGGCCGAGATCGAATTCGATTTCCTGGCCGTCGTCGAGGGCGACGATGAGGCGGATCTGCCCCCTGCCCCGGCCCTCGCGCTCCAGCAGGGTCTTCAGGCTGCCCAGGGGGCCCGGGCCGTTGAGGTGGAGGTCGAGGCCCTTGGAGGCCCGCGCCGCGGCACTGTCCAGCGGCTCCAGGGACTGGGCGGTGAGCCGCGGTTCGTCGTCCTCGCGCGCCTCGGCGGAGACCTTCAGCAGCAGGGTCTGGCCGCCTTCCAGCAGCTCGCGGCACTGGGCCAGGGTCTCGGTGAACAGCGTTACCTCGTAGACCCCGGTCGCGTCGGAGAACTGCGCAAAGGCCATGCGGTTGCCCTTGCGGTTGTTGATCTCCCGCTTGCTGAGGAAGATGCCGGCCAGGGTGAAGATGCCGCTGCCGGCGGTCTTGAGCTGGGTGTAGGTGATCGCCTTCACCTTCTCCAGGGTGGTGCCGTAGGTGTCCAGCGGGTGGGCCGAGAGGTAGAAACCGATGGCGCCGAATTCATGGCCCAGCCGCTCCATGCTCGGCCAGTCCTCGACCGGCGGCAGCGGCATCGGCGCGGGGCCGTTGTCGTCGGCGCCGCCGAACAGGTTCACCTGGGCGCTGTCGCGCTCGCTGGCGGCGGCACTGGCATGGCGCACGATGGTCTCGGCGGCGTGGAAGACCTGGGCCCGGTTGGCGTTCAGGCCGTCGAAGGCACCGGCGCAGGCGAGGTTCTCGATCTGGCGCTTGTTGATCAGCTTGGCGTCCAGCCGGTTGGCGAAGTCGGCCAGGCTCTTGAAGGGGCCGTTGGCCTCGCGCTCGGCGGTCACCGCGGCCATGGCGTTGGCGCCGACGTTCTTCAGCGCCGCCAGGGCATAGCGGATCGCCGGGGTGCCGTCCTCGGCGATCTCGACCCCGAAGTCCGGCTCGGAGCGGTTGATGTCCGGCGGCAGCAGCGCGATGCCGAGACGCTGCAGTTCCTGGCGGTAGACGTTCAGCTTGTCGGTGTTGCCCATGTCGAAAGTCATCGAGGCGGCAATGAATTCGACCGGGTAGTTGGCCTTCAGATAGGCGGTCTGGTAGGCGACCAGGGCGTAGCCGGCGGAGTGCGCCTTGTTGAAGCCGTAGCCGGCGAACTTGTCGACCAGATCGAAGACATAGGAGGCGCGCTCCTTGGTGACGCCCTTGGCGGTGGCGCCCTTCACGAAGATGTCGCGCTGGGCGTCCATCTCGGCCTTGATCTTCTTGCCCATGGCGCGGCGCAGCAGGTCGGCCTGGCCCAGGGTGTAGTCGGCGAAGACCTGGGCGATCTGCATCACCTGTTCCTGGTAGATGATGACCCCGTAGGTGTCCTTCACCACCGGCTCGATGGTCTCGTGCAGGATCTCCGGCTGCTCCCTGCCGAACTTGCAGGCGACGTACTTCGGGATGTTTTCCATCGGGCCCGGCCGGTAGAGGGCGACCAGGGCGATGATGTCCTCGAAGGTATCGACGCGGGCCTCGCGCAGCAGGCTGCGCATGCCCGAACTTTCAAACTGGAACACGCCGACGGTGTCGCCGCGGCTCATCATCTCGAAGGCCTTCTGGTCGTCGAGGGGGATCAGCGTCAGGTCGATCTCCACCCCGCGCCGGGCCAGCAGGTCGCAGGCCCGCTGCAGCACCGTCAGGGTCTTCAGGCCCAGGAAGTCGAACTTCACCAGGCCGGCCTGCTCGACGAACTTCATGTTGAACTGCGTCACCGGCATGTCGGAGCGCGGGTCGCGGTACAGCGGCACCAGCTCGTCCAGGGGCCGGTCGCCGATCACCACGCCGGCGGCGTGGGTCGAGGCGTGGCGGTACAGGCCCTCGATGCGCAGGGCGATGGTCAGCAGCTTGTCGACCGACTCGTCCTCGCGGCGCATCTCGCGCAGCACCGGCTCGCCGTCGATGGCCTGCTGCAGGGTGACCGGGTTGGCCGGGTTGTTGGGCACCAGCTTGCAGATGCGGTCGACCTGCGGATAGGGCATCTGCAGCACGCGGCCGACGTCGCGCAGCGCGGCGCGCGCCTGCAGCTTACCGAAGGTGATGATCTGCGCGACGCGGTCTTCGCCGTACTTGTTCTGTACATAGCGGATCACCTCGTCGCGGCGGTCCTGGCAGAAGTCAATGTCGAAGTCAGGCATCGACACGCGCTCGGGATTGAGGAAGCGTTCGAACAGCAGGGCGAAGCGCAGCGGGTCCAGGTCGGTGATGGTCAGCGCCCAGGCGACCACCGAACCGGCGCCCGAACCGCGCCCCGGCCCGACCGGAATGTTCTGCGCCTTGGCCCACTTGATGAAGTCGGCAACGATCAGGAAGTAACCGGCAAAGCCCATTTCCTGGATGACCGCCAGTTCGAATTCCAGGCGCTCGCGGTAGGGCTTCACCGCCGCTTCGCGGGCCGCCGCGTCCATGTCCTCGGTGAGGACCTGCATTTCCATGCGCCGCTGCAGGCCGGCCTCGGACTGCACCTGCAGTTCGTCGCGCTCGCTGCGCCCGCCCTCGGTGGTGAACGGCGGCAGGATCGGGCTGACGAATTCCGGGAAGTAGGCGCAGCGCCGGGCGATCGCCAGGGTGTTGTCGACCGCTTCCGGCAGGTCGGCGAACAGCGCCCGCATCTCCGCGGCGCCCTTGAAGGCGTGGTCCGGCGTCAGGCGGCGGCGGTCGCTCTGGGCGATGTAGGCGCCGCCGGCGATGCACAGCAGGGCGTCGTGCGCCTCGTAATCCGCATCGGTCGGGAAGAAGGCCTCGTTGGTGGCGACCAGCGGCAGGTCGTGGGCATAGGCCAGCGTCAGCAGGCCCGGCTCGATCAGCTCCTCGTCGGGCAGGCCGTGGCGCTGCAGCTCGACATAGAGGCGGCCCGGGAAGACGGTCATCAGCCGCCGCAGCATGGCCTCGGCGGCGTCCTTCTGCTCGCCGGCCAGCAGGCGGCCGACGGCGCCGCCGGTGCCACCGGTCAGCGCCAGCAGGCCCTCGGCATGCTCGGCCAGAAGGTCCAGGCTCACCTGGGCGGCCTCGCTGGGCTCACTCTGCAGGAAGGCGCAGGAGACCAGGTGCATGAGGTTCTTGTAGCCGGCCTCGTTCTGCACCAGCAGGACCAGCTGGTCGGGCGCCGGCGCGGTGCCGTTGCGCGGCTCGGCCGGTTCCCGGGTGACATGGAGCTGGCAGCCGATGATCGGCTGCACGCCCTCCTTCTGGGCGGTCTGGGCGAATTCCAGGGCGCCGAAGAGGTTGCCGGTGTCGGTGACGGCAACCGCCGGCATCGCCTGGGCCTTGCAGAGCTTCACCAGGTTTTTTACCGGGATGGCGCCTTCCGACAGGGAATAGGCGGAATGCACCCGCAGGTGGACGAAATCAGCGTGTGACATGGCAACAGTCTGCCTCTAGAGGGCGAGTCGAGTCACGGTTGATGACCTGTGGGCAGATGCAGTTTCCTGGGGGTAAATCACCCCTCGACGATGCGGCCGTGTTCCAGGCGCAGCACCCGGTCCATGCGTTTGGCGAGATCCATGTTGTGGGTGGCGATGACCGCCGCCATGCCGCCGTCGCGCACCAGGTGCATGAGCTGGCCGAAGACGCCGTCGGCGGTGTCGGGGTCGAGGTTGCCGGTCGGCTCGTCGGCCAGCAGGATAGACGGGTCGTTGGCAAGGCCGCGCACGATGGCGGTGCGCTGCTGCTCACCGCCGGAGAGGCGCGCCGGTCGGTGATCGGCGCGGGGGCTGAGGCCGACGGTTTCCAGCAGGGCCAGGGCCTTGTCGCGGGCCTTTGATTTTCCGACGCCGGCAATCATCTGCGGCATCATGACGTTCTCGACGGCGGAGAACTCCGGCAGCAGGTGATGGTACTGGTAGACGAAGCCGATGGCCCGGCGCCTGAGCGTGGTGCGCTGGGCATCGGACAGGCGCAGGCAGGCGGCGCCATCGATCAGCACCTCGCCGTCGTCCGGGCGCTCCAGCAGGCCGGCGATCTGCAGCAGGGTCGACTTGCCGGCGCCCGAGGGGCCGACCAGGGCGACGATCTCGCCGCCGGACACCGTGAAGGAGGCATCCTGGAGGACTTCGAGCTGGCTGCCGACCTGGCGGAAGACCCGGCGCACCTGGCGCAGTTCCAGGCCCTTGCCGTTGCGGCTGCCGACCGCGCTCAGGCTGTCCAGCTTACTCATAGCGGAGCGCCTCCACCGGATCGAGGCGGGCGGCCCGCCACGCCGGATAGAGCGGCGCCAGGAAGGACAGCACCAAAGCGATCACGATGACCAGGGTGACCTCAACGGAATCGACCTCGGCCGGCATGCGCGTGAGAAAATAGATCTCCTCCGGAAACAGCTTCATTTGCAGCAGGGTCTGCAGCCACTGCCGGATGGTCTCGATGTTCAGCGAGAAGCTGAGGCCGAGGATGAAGCCGAGCGCCGTGCCGAAGACGCCGATGGTGGCGCCGGTGGCAAAGAAGATGCGCAGGATCATGCCGCGGGTCGCGCCCATGGTGCGCAGGATGGCGATGTCCCTGCCCTTGTTCTTCACCAGCATGACCTGGCCGGACAGCACGTTGAAGGAAGCGACCAGGATGATCAGCGAGAGGATGATGAACATCACGTTGCGTTCGACCTGGATGGCGCCGAAGAAGCTGGCGTTGGTGCGCTGCCAGTCGACGATGCGGTAGCCGACGCCCAGCTCGCGCTGGATGCGGGCGCCGACGGCGAAGGCGTCGTCGGGCGTGTCGGCATAGACCTCGACGGCGTTCACCGCGTCCGGCAGGCGGAAGAACACCTGCGCCGCCTGCAGCGGCATGTAGATGAAGCCCTCGTCGTAGACCGACATGCCGACCTCGAAGAGGCCGGCGATGCGGTAGCTCTTCATGCGCGGCACGGTGCCCATGACGGTGGTGGTGCCCTGGGGCGACAGCAGGGTGATGCGGTCGCCGGCGCGGACGCCGAATTTGCGCGCCAGGCGGGCGCCGAGCAGAATCCCGTCGTCGCCACCGTCGCTGGCGTAATCCTCCAGGCTGCCGGCGACGATGTTGTCGGCCAGCAGCGGCCGCGCCGCGATGTCCGCCTTTTTCATGCCGCGCACCAGCGCACCGCTGGCCGAGGTGCCGGCGGTGACCACCACCTGCTCCTGGATCTGCGGCGTCACCATGACGACGCCCTCGACGGCACCGAGGCGCTGCGCGAGGTCGTCGTAGTGGTTCATCTGCGGCTGGTCGGCGAAGACCGTCAGGTGACCGTTCACGCCCAGGATCTGCGCCAGCAGTTCCTGGCGGAAGCCGTTCATCACAGCCATGACGATGATCAGCGCCGCGACGCCGATGGCGATGCCCAGCATCGAGAGCGTCGCGATGATGGAGACGAAGCCTTCCTGGCGGCGCGGCCGCAGGTAGCGCAGGGCGACCAGGCGTTCGAAACCGGAGATGAACATCCGCCCGCCTAGCCTGCCAGCTTGGCGAGGGCCGCTTCGGGGCTGAGCTCTTCCCGTTCGGCGTCGCTGCCGCGGCGCTTGAGCTCGACGACGCCGTTCTTCAGGCCGCGCGGGCCCACCACCAGCTGCCAGGGCAGCCCGATCAGGTCCATGGAGGCGAACTTGGCGCCGGCCGACTCGTCACGGTCGTCGTACAGCACCTCGACGCCGGCTTCGCTGAGCTGGCCGTAAAGTTTGTCGCAGGCCGCGGTGCAGTCGGCATCGGCGGCGCGCAGGTTGATCAGGCCGACCTTGTAGGGCGCCACCGCCTCCGGCCAGACGATGCCGGCGTCGTCGTGGCAGGCCTCGATGATGCCGCCGACCAGGCGCGACACGCCAACGCCGTAGGAACCCATCTGCACCGGCACGCTGTCGTCGTCCGGCGTGGTCACCACGGCGCCCAGAGGCTCGGAGTACTTGGTGCCGAAGAAGAAGATGTGGCCGACCTCGATCCCGCGCCCGGTGTAGCGGCGCTCCGCCGGTACCGCCGCTTCGAAGGCGGCGGCATCGTGCTTTTCGTCGGTGCGGGCATAGAGATTGGTGTAGTAGTCGACCACCTTCTCCACGCTGGCGCTGTCTGTGTAGTCGACCGCGGTGCCGAGCACGTCGTGGTCGAGGAACTCGCGGTCGCAGAACACTTCGGACTCGCCGGTGTCGGCCAGCACGATGAATTCGTGGCTGAGGTTGCCGCCGATGGGGCCGGTGTCGGCCTCCATGGGGATCGCCTGCAGGCCCAGCCGCGCGAAGGTGCGCAGGTAGGCGACGAACTGCTTCTGGTAGGCGCGCCGCCCGGCCTCGTAGTCGATGTCGAAGGAATAGGCATCCTTCATCAGGAACTCGCGCCCGCGCATGACGCCGAAACGTGGCCGCACCTCGTCGCGGAACTTCCACTGGATGTGGTAGAGCCCCTTGGGCAGGTCGCGGTAGCTCTTGGCGCCGTTGCGGAAGATCTCGGTGATCAGTTCCTCGTTGGTCGGGCCGTAGAGCATCTCGCGCTCGTGGCGGTCGGTGATGCGCAGCATCTCCTTGCCGTAGTCGTCGTAACGCCCGGACTGTTTCCACAGGTCGGCCGACTGGATGGTCGGCATCAGCACTTCCTGATAACCGGCGGCGTCCTGCTCCTCGCGGACGATCTGCTCGATCTTCTTGAGCACGCGGAAGCCGAGCGGCAGCCAGGAGTAGATCCCGGCGCTGGCCTGGCGGACCATCCCGGCGCGCAGCATGAGCCGGTGGGAGACGATCTCCGCCTCTTTCGGCGTTTCCTTCAGGGTCGGCATGAAATACTGCGAAAGGCGCATACCTGGCTCTTGTCCTGTGTTCCCATCCCGGGGCCGGATCGACCCCAGGCGAGAAAATGACCGGGAAGCCGCCGCTTCGCAAGGGGCCAGCGGTTCACAGACCTGTGGAGTTGTATTGAGAGGCGCCGAAACAGGACCGGCGGCCGGGATACCGGCAGGCTATTGGGCGGCGTCGCGATCCCGGACGATGCGCTGGCAGCGGGCGGCCAGTTCGGCCTCGGCGTCGCTCTGCAGGGGCTGGCCGTTGAAGATGGCCCGGCCGGTGGCGACGTCCACCACCACCTCGCCGATGAAGACGTCGCCCTTGAAATTGGCCTTGTTGGCCGGGATGCCGTAGCGCTCGAAGAGGTCGATCTCGATGGGGATGACCACGGCGTCGGGCAGGATCAGGCCGCCGGCCGGGTTCAGGTCTGCCGGGACGACCGGCTTGCCGTGGACGTCCTGGCCCGGCTTGTAGGTCACATCGCCGGTTGAGTTAGGGGGGGCGGGATAGTGCCGGGCCAGGCGGGCGCAGTCCCCCTCACTGACGGTCAGGTAGGCGTCCTGGGCGGCAGCCGGCAATGCCGTGATCAGGGCCCATAGGCAGGCCAGGGCCAGCCACGACAGGGCGCCGGCGAGATGAATGGAGGGGGTCGGGCGAGATGTGGCCTGGGAGTCCATGGCATGAGCCTAGGCGGGGGGCCTTTAACAAACAATTAGCTGGATCGTTCGGCCCGATCACGAGAGTCTAATCTCCTGGTTTCAATCGAAGGTGGGCCTTCCGCGCAATTGTTGCAATGCAGCATGGGGTAATCGTAAAACAATGTTAGAAAATGGGTGACGAGGCATACGATTTGGGATATTACTCTGATCGCTAAGAACTGCGCAGAACAGCGCAGCGCGGCCCAGGTTTAGGGTGGACACGCCTCAAGACGGCACTTAAGCCGTCAAAGATCATAAGAGCCTGATAATCAGGTCATAAAAAGCTGAACAGGGAACTGGCGAGGGCAAGCTGCGGCTTGCCTTATTTTTTTGCCGTTTTGGCTGATTTCCGGTTCCCGGCCACCATCCAGGGCGGCGACAGCTTGGCAATCTTCTTGTAGACGGGACAGCTCTCCCGGTGGGCGCCGGGCAGATAGCCGGTGCTCATGAGGAACTCCCCGACGATTTCCCCGCCGGTAAACTTGAACGTCTTGCGGAACAGCTTGACCCAGTCAGGCTTGTCCAGCGGATGGTGTGCGGCAATCCAGCCGCCGAAGGAGCCGTAGTCGGCCCGCAGGGCGACAATGCGGCGGGCGTTCTCGATGGCGGCATCGACCTTCAGGCGGTTGCGGATGATGCCGGCGTCGTTCAGCAGGCGGGTCCGCTCGCGCTCGCCGTAGCCGGCCACCGTATCGATGTCGAAGCCGTCGTAGGCGGCGCGAAAGCCATCCCGCTTCTTCAGCATCAGTTCCCAGGACAGCCCGGCCTGGTTGATCTCCAGCACCAGGCGCTCGAACAGCACGCTCTCGTCGGCGACCGGAAAGCCGTACTCGCGGTCGTGGTACGGGGCGTGGATCGGGTTGTCCGGCGCGAAGTCGCAGTAACCGCTCACGATGCCGGCTCCGAGCCGGTGGGCTTGACGAAGGGCTCGACGGTGTCGCGGAAGCTGATCCAGCCCTGGTCGATCACCAGGTAGATGCCACCCCAGATGACGAAGGCGATGAGCGTCGTGGCGATGAACTTCGTGACCAGCATGGGCTTTTCCGGCGCGCCCGGCTCGTGCCCGCTTTCCGGCTCCTCCGCCGGCCGCACGCCCCAGGGCAGCACGGTGAGCAGGACGACCACCCAGACCATGCAGTAGACAAGGATACCGGTGAACCAGGTCATGAATGCGTATCTAGCCTGTTTTCTTTCGGGCCTTCAGGCCTGTTCGAGCTCGATGAGCGTGCCGCAGAAATCCTTCGGATGAAGGAACAGCACCGGCTTGTCGTGGGCGCCGATCCTGGGCTCGCCGTCGCCCAGCACCCGGGCGCCCCCGGCCTTCAGATGGTCGCGGGCGGCGATGATGTCGTCGACCTCGTAGCAGACATGGTGGATGCCGCCGGACGGGTTGCGTTCCAGGAAGCTGGCGATCGGCGAATTCTCCCCCAGGGGATGCAGCAACTCGATCTTGGTGTTCGGCAGCTCTACGAAGACGACCGTGACGCCGTGCTTGGGCTGCGGCACCGCCTCCGACAGCTCGGCCCCCAGCATGCGGTAGACGCCAGACGCGGCTTCCAGGTCCGGCACCGCGATGGCGACGTGGTTCAGCCTGCCGATCATCCCTTCTCTCCTCCGTGTTTCCTGTAATCTGAGGGCCGCCGGGAGAGGACGCAAGACCCTGCCGGGCCGCAGTTCGAACACTCCTGACAGCGGCCCGTCATCCGGGCCGGTGCTCCCCCCGGCCCGTGACTCCAGGGCGTCATTCCAGGCGGATGACGTGCACCATCACCATCGGCTTCTTGCCGAGCAGGCGGTTGATGGTCCGCCGCACCGACTGGCTGGCCGCCTCCTCCACCGCCGCGTCGTCCTTGCGCTCGCGGCGGCCGAGGCGCCCGACCGCGTCGCTGAGGGCGATCTCGATGGCTTCCATGTCCTCCTCCGCCTCCTGCGGCTCGTAGAGGCCGATGGTGGAGATTTCCGGCTCGCCATCCAGGGCGCCGCGCTCGTCCATCACCAGGGTGACGGCAACCGCGCCGTTGAACATCATCTTCTGGCGGCCTTTCAGCACCGGGCTGTCGCGCGTCAGCAGGCGCCGCCCGTCGAACACCAGACGCCCGCTCGGCACCTTGTCGACGATTTCGGCGTTGCCCGGGGCCAGGCGGACGACCACGCCGTTGCGCCCGACGATCTGCTGGGGCACCTGGCACTGCTTGGCGATCTCGGCATGGGCCGCCAGGTGGCGGGCCTCGCCGTGCACCGGCACCGCGACCTGTGGGCGCACCCACTGGTACATCTGCACCAGTTCGTCGCGGCCCGGGTGGCCGGAGACGTGGATCTCGTGATCATGGTCGGTGATCACGTCGATGCCGGACTCGGCCAGGGAATTCTGCAGCTCGAAAATCGCGGTGTCGTTGCCGGGGATGACCCGCGAGGAGAAGATCACCGCGTCGCCCCGATCCAGCCCGACGCTCGGATGATCGCCGCGGGCGATGCGCCACAGTGCGGCGCGCGGCTCGCCCTGGCTGCCGGTACACAGCAGCAGCACCTTGTCGCGCGGCAGGTATTCGATCTCGTCCTCGCCGATGAACGGCGGAAGGCCCTGCAGGTAGCCGGCCTCGCGGGCGCACTCGACGATGCGGTGCATCGAGCGGCCGAGCAGGCAGACCCGGCGGCCGCAGGCCTCCGCCACATGCATGACGGTTTCCAGGCGCGCCACGTTGCTGGCGAAGCAGGCGACGGCGACGCGCTTCTTCAGCGGGCGCACGACCTCCAGCAGGTGCTCGCGGACCTCGGCTTCCGAACCCGCCTCGCTCCATACCATGGAGTTCGTGGAATCGCCGACCATGGCCAGGATGTTCTCGTCGGCCAGGGCCTTCAGGCGTTCCTCGTCGTAGTTGTCGCCGACCAGCGGATTAGGGTCGAACTTCCAGTCGCCGGTGTGCAGCACGGTGCCCGCGTCGGTGCGGATCACCACGGCGTTGGGTTCCGGAATCGAATGGGTCAGGGTGATCAGCTCGATCTCGAAGGGGCCGACGGAGAATTTGCCGGACAGCGGCACCTCGATGAGTTCCACCTCGTCCAGCAGGCCGACTTCTGCCAGCTTGCGGCGGACCAGGGCGGCGGTGAACTTGGTGGCGTAGATCGGGCAGCGCAGTTCGGGCCAGAGATAGGGCACCGCGCCGATGTGGTCCTCGTGGGCGTGGGTCAGCACCAGGCCCGCCAAGTCGTCGCGGCGGTCGGCGATGAAGCTGGGGTCCGGCATTTCCACGTCGATGCCGGGCAGCCGCGGATCGCCGAAGATGATGCCGAGATCGACCATCAACCAGGCGCCCTTGTGGCCATAGAGGTTGAGGTTCATGCCGATCTCGCCGGTGCCGCCCAGCGGAATGAAGTAGAGGTCCTCGGCACCGAGGTCCTTGCCGGTGAAAGCCTTGCCCATGCGGTCAGTCCTTGCTGTTGGCCGCGTGGATCAAGCGCAGTCCGCGTAAAGTGAGGTCCGTATCGACCACCTCGATAACCGGGGCGGCCTCGGCGTAGAGTGTCGCGAGGCCGCCGGTGGCGATCACCCGCATCGGGGCCCCGTATTCCGTCTGGATGCGTGACGTCAGTCCTTCGATCAGGCCGACGTAGCCCCAGTAGATGCCGGATTTCATCGCCGGCACCGTGTCCTTGCCGATGACGTGGTCGGGCCGTTCGATCTTGACCCGCGGCAGCTGTGCCGCCGCGCGGTAGAGCGCCTCGACGGAGTGCTGTGCCGAGGGGGCGATGACGCCGCCCTCGTAGGCGCCGTCGGGCCCGACGATGTCGAAGGTGGTGGCGGTGCCGAAGTCGATGACGATCAGCGGGCCGCCGTAGGCGCGGTGCGCGGCCAGGGCGTTGACCAGCCGGTCGGCGCCGACGTTCTCGCGGTGGTCCATGCGCACCTCGATCCCCAGGTCGACCGAGGGCTCGCCGACGATCAGCGGCGTGACCTTGAAGAACTCGCTGCACAGGGTGGTCAGGGTAAAGCTGGCCGCCGGCACCACGTTGGCGATGATCGCCCCGGTGATGTCGGCCGGTTTCAGATCCTGCAGCGCCATCAACTGGGTCAGCCAGACGGCGTATTCGTCGGCGGTGCGCTTGGCGTCACTGGAGGCGCGCCACTTGGTGCGCAGGGTCTCGCCGTCGAACAGCGCGAAGACCACGTTGGTGTTGCCGGCATCGATGGCGACGAGCATGGCTGCCCCCTACCCTTCGCCCGGCAGGTAGACGTCGCCGGCGGCGATGCGGCGGGTCTTGCCGTCCGCCAGGGTCAGCACCAGGGTGCCGGCGGGGTCGATGTCGCTGAAGGTGCCGACGAGGGTCTCGTGCGGCAGCCGCACCTCGATCTCCTGCTTGATGCCCTGGGCGTGGCGCAGCCAGACGTCGCGCACCGGCGCGAAGCCCTCCTCCAGCCAGATGTTGATCCATGACAGCATGTGCCGGCTGAAGGCCTCCAGCAGGTCGACGGCGGAGACCGTCGCCGGGCAGCCCTCGAAGTGCAGGCTGGTCGCCGGCAGGCGCGTGTCGGGCGGGAAGGAATTGATGTTGGCGCCCAGGCCGATCACCAGCCACTCCACGTCCTGCGCCGAATCACCTTTCGATTCCAACAGGATACCGGCGGCTTTGCGGCCGTTCAGCAGGACGTCGTTGGGCCACTTGTAGGTGACCTCGATCAGCGGCGGGGCGACGCTGCCGAAGGCATCCCCCAGCGCCACCGCGGTGATGAAGCTGAACTCGGCGGCCTTGGCCAGCGGGCAGTCCGGCCGCACGATGAGGGAGAGGAAGAGATTGCCCGGAGAACTGGCCCAGCCCCGGCCCTGGCGGCCGTAGGCGGCGGTCTGCGCGCGCGCCCAGATCAGGGTGCCGTCCTCGGCCCCCTGCGCCGCGCGGCGTTTGGCCTCGGAATTGGTGCTGTCGATCTCGTCCAGCACCACCAGCCGGTAGGCCGGTGGCAGACGGGGGTCCCGGTTGCGGTCGGGCGCCGGGATCATCCCGCGAACAGCGACGCCGCCGCCATGGCCGTGCCGTCCAGCAGCGGCGCGATACCCACGGTCAGCAGCACGATCAACAGGCTGGTCGCGGCCAGGATGGCCACCATCTCGCGGCCGATCGGGCGGTCGAAGGATTCGATCGGATCGTCGAAGTACATCAGCTTGACGATGCGCAGGTAGTAATAGGCACCGATCACCGAGCTGAGCACGCCGACCACCGCCAGCACGTAGAGCTGTGCCTCGATCGCCGCGAGGAAGATGTAGAACTTGCCGAAAAAGCCGACCAGCGGCGGAATGCCGGCCATGGAGAACATGAAGATCGCGAGCGCCAGAGCCAGCGCCGGGTTGGTCTTGCTGAGCCCCTTCAGGTCTTCGATGCGCTCGACCATGACGTCCTTCTGGCGCATGCACAGGATGCAGGCGAAGGTGCCGAGGTTCATGATGATGTAGATCGTCATGTACAGCAGGATGCCGTGGACGCCCTGCTCGGTCCCCGCGGCGAGGCCGATGAGGGCGTAGCCGACGTGGCCGATGGAGCTGTAGGCCATCAGACGCTTGATGTTGGTCTGGCTGATCGCCGCCAGGGCGCCCAGGACCATCGAGGCGATGGAGACGAACCAGATGATCTGCTGCCACTGGGCCACCAGGTCGCCGAACGGCCCGATCATCACGCGGACGATGAGCGCCATGGCCGCCACCTTGGGCGCCGTGGCGAAGAACGCGGTGACCGGCGTCGGCGCGCCCTCGTAGACGTCCGGCGTCCACATGTGGAAGGGCACCGCCGAGATCTTGAAGGCGAGGCCTGCCGAGAGGAAGACGATGCCGACGATGAGGCCGATCGGCGCCGCCTCGCCGACGGTGAACTGAGCCGCCAGGGCGGCAAAGGAGGTGGTGCCGGTGAAGCCGTAGATCATCGACATGCCGTACAGCAGCATGCCCGACGACAGCGCGCCGAGGACGAAGTACTTGAGGCCGGCCTCGCTGGAGCGCAGATGGTCGCGGCGGAAGGCCGCCACCACGTAGAGCGAGAGGCTCTGCAGTTCGAGGCCCAGATAGAGCGACAGCAGATCGTTGGCCGAGATCATCAGCAGCATGCCGACGGTGGCGAAGAGGATCAGCACCGGATACTCGAAGCGCGCCATGTCCTCGCGCTCGATATAGCGCATCGCCATCACCAGGGTGACCGACGAGCCGGCCAGCACCAGCAGCTTCATGAAGTCGCCGAAGGCATCGGCGACGAACAGCCCGCCGAGAGCGGTCTCGTGGCGCCCCTGAGAGACGGCGATGATGACGAAGGCCAGGGCGAAGCAGGCCACGGTCAGCGTCAGCACCAGACGGGTGCCGCCGTTGCCGCGGAACACGCCCAGCAGCAGCAGGATCATGCCGGCGACGGCGAGGAAGACCTCGGGCAGTGCTGCGGTGATATTCAACTCGGACATCTGTCTCTCCTAGCGCCCCGTCCTAGCGACCGGACCAGAAGCCGGCGAACAGCGGGCTCTCGGCGCGCGCCAATGATGCTTCGTAGCCGTCGATGAGGCGTTCCACCGAGGGGGCCATGACGTCGATGAAGGACGCCGGGTAGATGCCCATCCACAGCACCAGGGCGATCAGCGGCGCGAAGACCACTTTCTCGCGCCAATGCAGGTCGAGGATCCCCATCAGGTCTTCCTTGGTCATCTTGCCGAAGATGATCCGGCGGTAGAGGTAGAGCATGTAGGCGGCGCCCAGGACCATGCCGCTGGCCGCCAGCAGGGCGACCCAGGTGTTGGCCTGGAAGGCGCCGACCAGCACCAGGAACTCACCGACGAAGCCGCTGGTCCCCGGCAGGCCGACCGACGCCAGCATGAATACCATGAAGACCAGCGCATACCCCGGCATGCGGGAAACCAGGCCGTCGTAGCGCTCGATCAGGCGGGTGTGCAGGCGGTCGTAGACCACGCCGACGCAGAGGAACAGCGCGGCGGAGACGACGCCGTGCGACAGCATCTGGAAGATCGCGCCTTCGATGCCCTGCTGGTTGGCGGCGAAGATACCGATGGTCACGAAGCCCATGTGGGCGACCGAGGAATAGGCGATCAGCTTCTTCATGTCCTCCTGGGCCAGGGCCACCAGGGAGGTGTAGATCACCGCAATCACCGACAAGGTGAAGACGAAGGGCGCGAAGAACTCGGAAGCCTCCGGCATCATCGGCAGCGAGAAGCGCAGGAAGCCGTAGCCGCCCATCTTCAGCAGCACGCCGGCCAGGATGACCGAGCCCGCCGTCGGCGCCTCGACGTGGGCGTCCGGCAGCCAAGTGTGCACCGGCCACATCGGCACCTTCACCGCGAAGGAGGCGAAGAAGGCGATCCACAGCCAGGTTTGCATCTGCGCCGGGAAGTGATGGCTCAGCAGGGTCGGAATGTCGGTGGTGCCGGCGTCGTAGTACATGGCGAGAATCGCCAGCAGCATCAGCACCGACCCGGCCAGGGTGTAGAGGAAGAACTTGAAGGCGGCGTAGACCCGCCGGCCGCCGCCCCAGATGCCGATGATGAGGAACATCGGGATCAGAACGCCTTCGAAGAAGACGTAGAAGATCACGATGTCCAGGGCGCAGAACATGCCGACCATCAGCGTCTCGAGGACGAGGAAGGCGATCATGTATTCCTTCACCCGCACCTTCACCGCATCCCAGCTTGCCAGCACGCACAGCGGCGTCAGCAGCGTGGAGAGCAGCACGAACATCATGGAAATGCCGTCGACGCCCATGTGGTAGCTGATGTTGAAGGCGGGGATCCATTCGACGCGCTCGACGAACTGGAAGTCGGCACTGCCGCGGTCGAAGCTGAACCATACGAACAGCGAGACGACGAAGGTCACCAGCGAGGCCCAGAGAGCCATCGAGCGGGCGTTCTTGGCGGCCAGGGCCTCGTCCTCGTGGCGCACGAAGAACAGGATCCACAGGGCACCCGCCAGCGGCAGGAAGGTGATCGTCGAAAGTATCGGCCAACCGGTCATTTCTGGATCACCCCAACTGGCTCAAGATGTACCAGGTGACCAGGACGACGACCCCGATCAGCATGGCAAAGGCGTAGTGGTAGAGATAGCCGCTCTGCAGCGCCGAGGTCCGCCGTGAGGCGCCCTGGGTGGTGGCGGCAATGCCGTCTGGCCCCAGCCGGTCGATGATCGCGCCATCGCCCCCCTTCCACAGCCCGAAACCGAGCAGCCGGGCCGGCCGAACGAAGATGCGGTCGTAGAGTTCGTCGAAGTACCACTTGTTGAGCGAGAAGAGGTAGAGGGGCCTCAGCGCCCGGGCGGTCTTCCCTGGCAGCTCCGGTGCCGCGATGTAGAAGACGTAGGCCAGCGCGATACCGCCCAGGCCGGCGACCAGCGGCGACAGTTTCACCCACAGCGGCACGTGGTGCGCGGCTTCCACCGAGTTGTTCTGCGGCAGCACCATCAGCGCCTCGCCCCAGAACTCCTCCATGTGGTGGCCGACGAAATACTCGTAGGCGGCAAAGCCCGCGAAAACCGCGCCGAAGGCCAGAACGTAGAGCGGGATCATCATGACCTGCGGCGAATCATGCACGTGCGACATGACCTCCTTGGAGGCGCGCGGGCGGCCGTGGAAGGTCATGAACATCAGGCGGCAGGAATAGAACGCGGTCATGAAGGCCGCCAGCACGCCCATCACGAAGGCGAAGGTGCCGTGGGTCGAGTGGGCGGCATAGGCCGATTCCACCACGATGTCCTTGGAGTAGAAGCCGGCGAAGCCAAAGACGCCGGGAATGCCGATGCCGAGCAGCGCGATGGTGCCGATCCACATCAGCAGGTAGGTGCCCGGGATCAGCTTGTAGATACCGCCCATCTTGCGCATGTCCTGCTCGTCGGACATGGCGTGGATCACCGAGCCGGCGCCGAGGAACAGCAGCGCCTTGAAGAAGGCGTGGGTCATCAGGTGGAAGATGCCCGCCGAATAGGCCGAAACGCCAAGGGCGAAGAACATGTAGCCGAGCTGCGAGCAGGTTGAATAGGCGATGACCCGCTTGATGTCGGTCTGGGTCAGGCCGACCGACGCGGCGAAGAACGCCGTTATGGCGCCGACGTAGGTGACCAGCTCCAGCGCCGTCGGGGCGTACTCGAACATCGGCGACAGGCGCGCCACCATGAAGACGCCGGCGGTCACCATGGTCGCCGCATGGATCAGGGCGGAGACCGGGGTCGGGCCCTCCATGGCGTCCGGCAGCCAGGTATGCAGGCCCAACTGGGCCGATTTACCCATGGCGCCGATGAACAGCAGGATGCAGATGATGGTCAGGGCGTGGCCGGAAATGCCGAAAGCCGTGAACTCGGCATTGGCGTAACCCGGCACAGCCTGGAAGACCTGGTCGAAGCTGGCGGTGCCGAACAGGACGAAGGCGCCGCAGATGCCCAGGGCGAAGCCGACGTCGCCGACGCGGTTCACCAGGAAGGCCTTGATGGCCGCGGCGCAGGCGCTGGGCCGCTCGTACCAGAAGCCGATCAGCAGATAGGACGCCAGGCCGACGCCCTCCCAGCCGAAGAACATCTGCACGAAGTTGTCGGCCGTCACCAGCATCAGCATGAAGAAGGTGAAGAGGCTGAGGTAGGCGAAGAAGCGCGGCTTGGCCGGATCGTGCGACATGTAGCCGACCGAATAGACGTGCACCATGGAGGACACGCCGGTCACCACGATCAGCATCACCGCCGTCAGGGTGTCGACCTTCAGGGCCCAACTGACCTCGAAGCTGCCGGAATCGATCCAGGTGAACAGCTCGGTGACGCGGGCATTGTGGGCAAAGGCTACATCGTAGAACACGAAGCAGGACAGCACGGCGGAGGCCAGCAGCAGGCTGCAGGTCACCAGCATGGCGCCGCGGTCGCCGATGAAGCGCCCGAAGAAACCGGCGATGATCGCGCCGAGCAGCGGCAGCAGGACGATAAGTTGCTCCATGACCCCTGCCCTAGCCTTTCATCATGTTGATGTCTTCGACCTCGATGGACCCGCGATTGCGGAAGTAGACCACCAGGATCGCCAGACCGATTGCCGCCTCGGCCGCCGCCACCGTCAGCACGAAGAGCGCGAAGATCTGGCCGACCAGATCCTGCAGGTGCGTCGAAAAGGCGACGAAGTTGATGTTCACCGCCAGCAGCATCAGTTCGACCGACATCAGGATGATGATGACGTTCTTGCGGTTCAGGAAGATGCCGAAGATCCCCAGGGTGAAGAGGATCGCGGCGACCGTCAGGTAGTGGCCGAGGCCGATTTCCAGCATGGCGTTATACCCCGCTCCGGCTTGGGACCTGCTTCACCTCGACCGACTCGGCGCGGGTGCGCGAGTTCTGCTTGGCGATCGACTGGCGCCGCACGCCCTCGCGCTGACGCAGGGTCAGCACGATGGCGCCGATCATGGCGACCAGCAGGATCAGGCCGGAGGCCTGGAACAGGTAGATGTAGTCGGTGTAGATGACATTGCCGATGGCCCGCGTGTTGTGCAGGTCGCCCGCCGGCATTACCGGATGGCTGGCGGCCAGCTGCGCCGCCGGCGAAATGATCCAGGCGCCGCCGACCAGGATCAGCTCGACCAGCAGGATAAGACCGATCAGCGCACCCAGCGGCAGGTATTGCAGGAAACCCTCGCGCATGCGCACGTAGTTGATGTCCAGCATCATGACGACGAAGAGGAACAGCACGGCGACGGCGCCGACGTAGACGACCACCAGGATCATGGCCAGGAATTCAGCGCCCATCAGGATGAAGAGGCCCGCCGAATTGAAGAAGGCGAGAATCAGGAAAAGCACCGAGTGAACGGGATTGCGCGAACTCACCACCATGACGCCGGCGGCGACGGTGACCGCGGCAAAGAGGTAAAAGGCCAGGGCCTGGATGATCATGCCGCGAGCCTCCCCTCAATCCCCGGGCCTTTCGGCCCCTGTCCGGCGTTGCTGCCGGCCCAATCGATCAAACGCACGGGTTACTCCCCCAAAGATACGGCCGCTGTGCGGTATCGGCCCGGCTGCCCGCCCGGGCCGCAAGCTCAGCGGTAAGGTGCATCGAGTTCCAGGTTCTGGGCGATCTCGTATTCCCAGCGGTCGCCGTTCGAGAGCAGCTTGTCCTTGTTGTAGAACAGCTCTTCGCGGGTCTCGGTGGCGAATTCGAAGTTCGGTCCCTCGACGATGGCATCCACCGGGCAGGCTTCCTGGCAGAAACCGCAGTAGATGCACTTCGTCATGTCGATGTCGTAGCGGGTGGTGCGCCGGCTGCCGTCGTCGCGCGGTTCCGCCTCGATGGTGATGGCCTGGGCCGGGCAGATCGCCTCGCAGAGCTTGCAGGCGATGCAGCGCTCTTCGCCATTGGGATAGCGGCGCAGCGCGTGCTCGCCGCGGAAGCGCGGGCTGATCGGCCCCTTTTCGTAAGGGTAGTTCAGCGTCACCTTCGGCTTGAAGAAATAGCGCAGGGTCAGCGACATGCCCGAGATGAGCTCGCTGAGCAGCAGGCTGCGCAGACCGCGATCAATCATGCCCATAACTCAAACTCCCGCCGTCATGTGTTCGGCACCATGTCGAAGGCGACCAGCACGCCCGCGGTCAGCACCACCCAGAACAGCGAGAACGGGAGGAACACCTTCCAGCCGAGGCGCATGAGCTGGTCGTAGCGGTAACGCGGGAAAGTCGCGCGGACCCAAAGGAAGCAGAACAGCACCAGGGCGATCTTGGCGAACAGCCAGAGCGGCCCGGGGATCCAGTTGAACGGCGCGATGTCGATCGGCGGCAGCCAGCCGCCGAGGAACAGGATCGAGGTCATCGCGCTCATCAGGATCATGTTCGCGTACTCGCCCAGGAAGAACAGGGCGAAGGTCATTGCCGAGTACTCGACGAAGAAGCCGGCCACCAGCTCCGATTCGCCTTCGGGCAGGTCGAAGGGGGAGCGGTTGGTCTCCGCCAGGGTCGAGATGAAGAAGATCACGAACATCGGCAGCATCGGCAGCCAGAACCAGCTGAACAGGCCATAGCTGCCCTTCTGGGCCAGCACGATGTCCGAGAGGTTCAGGGAGCCGACCAGCAGCAGGACGGTGATGATGACGAAGCCCATGGAGACTTCGTAGGACACCATCTGCGCGGCCGAACGCAGCGCGCCCAGGAAGGGATACTTCGAGTTCGACGCCCAGCCCGCCATGATGACGCCGTAGACGCCGAGCGACGAGATCGCGAAGAGATAGAGGATGCCGACGTTGATGTCGGCCAGCACCAGCCCGGCGTCGAAGGGAATCACCGCCCAGCCGATCATCGCCAGGATGAAGGTCAGCATCGGCGCCATCAGGAAAACGATCCGGTTGGCGCCGGACGGCAGGATGGTCTCCTTGAACAGCAGCTTCACCGCGTCGGCGATGGGCTGCAGCAGGCCGAAGGGGCCGACCACGTTGGGTCCCTTGCGCAGCTGCATGGCGGCGATGACCTTGCGCTCGGCATAGGTCAGATAGGCCACCGCAAGCAGCAGCGGCACCAGGATCACGAGGATCTTGCCGAGCAGGAAAACGGCCTGCCCGTAGGGATTGTTGTAGAGGAAATCGACCATGTCAGCCATGGGTGCCGGTCCCCCGCTTGACGCCGAGCGAGAAGGCTTCGACGCACTGTGCCATGGTCTCCGAAGCCCGGCTGATCGGGTCGGTCATGTAGAACACCCCGACCGGCGAGACGAAGGGGGCCGAGTCCATCGCGCCCTCCTTGCCGAAGGCGCCCCAGGCGGCCGGTTCGATCTGGTCGACCGCGGCGAAGACCCGGTTGGTTTCGATCAGGCGCTGGCGTAGTGCCCCCAGGTTGTCGTAAGGCAGCTTTTTGCCCACCGTCTCCGACAGCGCGCGCAGGATGGTCCAGTCCTCGCGGGCCTCGCCCGGCGGGAAGGACGCCATCCGGGCCAGCTGCACGCGGCCCTCGGTGTTCACGTAGGTGGCGTTCTTTTCGGTGTAGGCGGCGCCCGGCAGGATGACGTCGGCGCGGTGCGCCCCGGCGTCGCCGTGGTGGCCCTGGTAGATCACGAAGGGTCCCTTGCCAGATTCGCCAAGCCGGCCCATCGGCAGTTCGTCCGCACCCAGCAGGTAGAGCGCCTGGATGGAACCGTCCTCGCAGCCGGCCAGGATGGCGTCGCGGTCGCGCCCGCCCTCACCCGGCAGGAAGCCGAGGTCGAGGCCGCCGACCCGCGCCGCCGCGGTGTGCAGCACGTTGAAGCCGTTCCAGCCGTCTTTCACCATGCCGGTGGCCTCGGCCACCTTGCGGGCGGCGGCCAGCACGGCGGCGCCGTCGGGCCGCGTCAGCGCGCCCATGCCGACGATGATCATCGGCCGTTCGGCCTTCTGGAGGATCTCGGCGAAGGCCCCCTTGCCCGACGCGATCTCCGCCAGGGTCTCGGTGCCGGCACCGAGGTAGTCGTAAGGGAAGGTCAGGTCGACCTGCTGGCCGATCATGCCGATCTTCAGGCCGTTCTGCAGGAAGCGCTTGCGCAGGCGGGCGTTCACCAGGGCGGCTTCCCAGCGCGGGTTCGACCCGACGATCAGCACCGCGTCGGCCTGCTCGATGCCGGCGATGGTGGTGTTAAACAGATAGCCGGCACGGCTGGCGGTATCGATCTTGGCGCCGTCCTGGCGGCAGTCGAGGTTCGGCGAGCCGAGCCCGGCCATCAGGTCCTTCAGTGCCAGCATCGACTCGGCGTCGCAGAGGTCGCCGGCGATGGCGGCAATCTTGTTGCCGTCGAGGCCCTTCAGCCTGGCGGCGATGGCCTTGAAGGCGATGTCCCAGGACACCGCTTCCAGGCGGCCGGCGCCGTTGCGCAGATAGGGCCGGTCCAGCCGCTGACGCGACAGCCCGTCACAGGCATGGCGCGTCTTGTCGTTGATCCACTCCTCGTTCACGTCCTCGTGCAGGCGCGGCAGCACGCGCAGCACCTCGCGGCCGCGGGTGTCGACCCGAATGTTGGAGCCGACGGCGTCCAGCACGTCGATGGAGTCGGTCTTGCGCAGCTCCCAGGGCCGCGCGACGAAGGCGTAGGGCTTGGAGGTCAGCGCGCCGACCGGGCAGACGTCGACCAGGTTGCCCGACAGCTCCGAGTCGATGGCCTGCTCCAGGGTGGTGATTTCCGCGTGCTCGCCGCGGTTCACCAGACCGATCTCCTCGACGCCGGCGATCTCGGTGGCGAATCGCACGCAGCGGGTGCACTGGATGCAGCGGGTCATGATCGTCTTGATCAGCGGCCCCATGTACTTCTCGGCCACCGCGCGCTTGTTTTCTTCGTAGCGGCTGTGGTCGAAGCCATAGGCCATGGCCTGGTCCTGCAGGTCGCACTCGCCGCCCTGATCGCAGATCGGGCAATCCAGCGGGTGGTTGATCAGCA
>ERZ1740062.222-NODE-222-length-41139-cov-6.769691_pt1 | contig 41139 bp, 50 predicted proteins | sample MGYA00581741_ERZ1740062 | MGnify/ENA primary metagenome ERZ1740062 (study PRJEB43018, sample SAMN04849747) | marine metagenome | isolation source: floating plastic debris | place: Pacific Ocean | collected 2008-09-01 | study: EMG produced TPA metagenomics assembly...
AGTGAAAATAGTGTTTCAGCTCGCGCTGTTGCAAAATATATTCGTATGTCACCTACAAAAGTGCGTCGAGTTTTAAATCAAATTCGGGGTTGCACATATGAAGAAGCATTAATTTTATTAGAATTTTTACCATATCGTGCTTGCGAGCCTGTTTGGCAAGTCGTTCAATCAGCTGCTTCCAATGCTCAAAATTTATATGGTGTAAGTAAATCGGATTTGATTATTCATGAAGTATTCGTGAATGCGGGTCCTGTTATAAAAAGGTTCCGACCACGTGCACAAGGTCGAGCATTTGCAATCCGCAAGCCAACTTGTCATATTACCGCTGTGGTGAATAAAAAAAATTAATTTGGACTAAAACATAACTGTGGGACAAAAAGTACATCCATTAGGATTTAGGTTAAATACAACACAAAAACATAAATCAACATGGTTCACAAAACTAAATAAGTATTCGACATTATTAGAACAAGATTATAGAATTCGCAATTTTATTACTAAAAAGTATGATTCTGCCGGTGTAGCAAAGATTGAAATTGAGAGAACTTACAGGTTAAATGAAGTTTCAATAAAAATTTATGTTGCAAAACCTGTACTTTTAATAGGTGAATCTGGTTCAGGTCTACAAGAATTAAACCAACAATTGCAGAAATGCGTAGCCGGTATTAATAAAATTCATTTAGATATCGTAGAAGTAGAAAATCCTGATACACACGCTATTTTATTAGCGCAATTTATTGCAAATCAATTAGTGCGTCGAGTTTCTTTTAAAAGAGCAGTTCGAAAGGCTATTGATCGAGCTCAAGTTAATGATGTTAAAGGTATAAAGGTTGAAGTTTCTGGCAGATTAAATGGTGCGGAAATTGCTCGAAGTGAGTGGATTAAAAAAGGTCGCATGCCTCTTCAAACCCTTCGCGCTGATATTGATTATGCAACAGCTGAGGCTCGAACGATTTATGGAATTTTAGGTATTAAAGTTTGGTTATTTAAAGGTGAATCTTTTTCATAAAGTGAAAAAATTTCATCTTATTTCAGTTATTTAAAAATATGCTTAGTCCAAAACGAACAAAGTTTAGAAAACAGCAGCGTGGTCGAATGAAAGGCCGTGCTTTTCGGAATAATACAGTTACATTTGGGGATTATGGTTTACAAGTTCAGGAACCAGGATGGATTACATCCCGTCAAATTGAAGCAACACGCCGTACCATTACACGTTACACAAAGCGTGGTGCAAAATTATGGATTAAAATTTTCCCAGATAAATCAATTACAGCTCGTGCTGCTGAATCACGCATGGGTTCAGGTAAGGGGGCACCTGAGTACTGGGTTGCCGTTGTCAAGCCCGGTAATATTGTTTTTGAGTTAGCAGGAGTAAAAACTGAAGTTGCTCGTCAAGCACTAAAACTTGCTTCTTATAAGTTACCTTTAAAAACGAAATTTATTTCAAAAGTTTAATCTATTTTATATTGGTTACTTCAAAAACAGATAAAAATAAGTATGGCACGTAAACAAAAGATCGGAATAGTCGTAACAAACAAAATGGATAAAAGCATAGTTGTTAGTGTTGAAACTAAATTAAAACACAAACTATACGGAAAAACGATGTTACGAACAAAACGTTATTTAGCTCATGATCCAGATAATATTGGAATGGTAGGTAACCAAGTTCTTTTAGAAGAGCATCCACCATTAAGTGCCAAAAAACGTTGGATTTTAAAAACTGTATTAAAATAATTGTATATTCATTCATATGATACAACCTCAAACTCAACTAACTGTCGCTGATAATACTGGCGCTCGTAAAATAATGTGTATTCGTGTATTGGGGAATAATAAAAATTATGCGAGCGTAGGTGATGTTATAGTTGGTGTAATTAAAGAATCAATTCCTCGAATGGCCGTAAAACGATCAGATATAGTTCGTGCGGTAGTAGTTCGAACTCGAAAATCTATTAGTCGTAAAAACGGAACCTCAATTTGTTTTGATGATAATGCGGTGGTTTTAATTAATGCGCAAAATAATCCACGAGGAACACGTGTTTTTGGCCCAATAGCACGAGAAATACGTGATAAAAATTTTAGTCGTGTCGTTTCTTTGGCACCTGAAGTTTTATAACTTTTATAATTTATTGTTTTATTATGAGATTAAAAGTCGGAGATAACGTAAAAATTCTTACAGGAAAAGAAAAAGGCAAATTTGGCAAAATTAAACAAATTTTAAAGTCTTCGAATAAAGTTATTATTGAAGGTTTAAACGTTAATATTAAACATCAAAAACCCGTAACAAGAGAAGAGTCAGGTTCTATTGTCCAAAAAGAATCGCCTATAAACATTTCAAATGTTATTTTGTGCGATTCAAATAATATTCCAAGTCGTATTAGGATTGTTAAAGTAAACAAGAATAAAGAGCGATTTTCAAAAAAAACAGGTGAAAAAATAGACTAATCATGGTTACAAAGCTGCGAAGTATATACAAAGAGAAAATTATTCAAACTTTGTTTAAGAAGTTAGAGGCGAAAAACATTCATGAGGTTCCCAAACTAGTTAAAATTAAAATTAATCGTGGTTTAGGTTTATCGGCGCAAAACAGCGCTGTTTTAAATAAAACGGTAAACGAATTTCGATTAATTACGGGTCAACAGCCTGTAATTACAAATGCCACTAAATCAATTGCCGGGTTTAAGGTACGTGAAGAAATGCCATTGGGTGTAACAGTTACGTTAAGAGGTGATAAAATGTACTCTTTTTTTGATCGGTTCGTTAATTTAGCTTTACCACGATCACGTGATTTTCAAGGATTAAGCCCTAAAGGATTCGATAAATTTGGAAATTATACGGTTGGTCTAAATGAGCAATTATTATTTCCAGAAATTAGCTACGATTCAGTAGACCAAATGCGTGGTTTTAATATTACTTTTATCACAACAGCAAAAAATCGTACTGAAGGAGCTTTACTGCTTTCGGAGCTTGGTTTACCAATTCGTGAAAAAATTTAAAAGAAATAAAATTTATATTTATGGTTAATGATGTAATTTCGGATATGCTAACCCGAATCCGTAATGCTAGTAAGGTTAAGCACCATCTAGTTCAGGTCCCTCGTACTAAAATGACGTTGGCATTAGCTTCTGTTTTAAAGCAAGAAAATTTTATTGAAGATTTTCAGGAGTTTACCGAAAACAATAAACAATGTTTACTGCTTTTATTAAAATACAAAGGACGAGGACGTAACCAAGAGCCCGCTATTACGACTCTAAAACGTATAAGTAAGCCTGGCTTACGTGTTTATTCAAATGTTAAAGAACTGCCAATTGTCCTAGGAAATTTTGGAATAGCCATTATTTCAACCTCAAAAGGTGTTATGACTAATGCGGATGCTGCAAAATTAGGCGTGGGCGGAGAGATTTTATGTTATGTTTGGTAATTAAAATAAAATATTAAGTAGTTAGAGTTATGTCACGTATTGGTAAGCTACCTATTACTCTACCGAAAGGGGTTACTGTTAAAACGGACGATAATGTTGTTTTTGTTTCAGGCCCATTAGGTAATTTAGAACGTTCACTTCCAGATCAACTTGAGGTTGAGTTAAAGGAAGATAAGTTATTTGTAACTGTAAATAGTAATTCAAAAACTACACGTGCTTTGCATGGTTTATTCAGAACCCTATTAAATAATATGGTTTCTGGTGTTTATAAGAAATTTGAAATTGATCTAACGCTAAAAGGTGTAGGATATCGTTGTCAATCCGCAAAAGATAAAGTTATCTTGAGCTTGGGTTATAGCCATCCTGTTGAACTAAGTTTGCCAGAAGGAGTTGAAGTTCAAGTTGATGCCAATACGAATATCAAAATTCTTGGTATCGATAAAGAAAAAGTTGGATTTTTCGCGTCACAAATTCGCTCATACAGACCGCCAGAGCCTTATAACGGAAAAGGTGTATTGTATAAAGATGAAGTGATTTTACGCAAGGCTGGAAAATCTGGGAAAAAATAGTGCTTATATTATTTATAGGGTTAATTTATGGTTCAAAAATTGAAAAAAGCAAAAAGCTCGACTAAAAATTTTAGTCGTCCGCAAATCAAATGGATTCGAAAAATTGTCAAAGTTCGCCGGATTACTAAAGTTGTCAAAGGTGGAAAAAAATTACGATTTGGTGCTTTAGTGATTGTCGGTAATGGGAAAGGCAGAGTTGGGGTTGGAGTTGGAAAGGCTGATGATGTTGTTGAAGCGGTGAAAAAAGCGGAAAATAATGGCCGCCGAAATTTAATTGATGTTCCTTTAACTAAGGTTTCTAGTATACCTTACAGTGTAACAGGGCAATATGGTGCTTGTAATGTGTTACTAAAACCCGCACGTGATGGTTCAGGTGTAATCGCTGGTGGTGCCGTTCGAATTTTACTAGAAGCAGCAGGAGTTCAAAACATTTTGGCTAAACAATTAGGCTCAAATAATTTATTAAACAATGCTCGTGCAACAATTTGTGCTTTGGAAAGCTTAAAAACGCTATAATAAAATTGTTGTAATTTTCAACTGCCTATTATGTAAAAAATTTTATGAGTATTAATTTTGATTATAAAAAACCACTCGACCAAAGAAAATTGAGTGACAAAATTTTTTTGACGTTAGGTCTTATTGCACTTGGTAGACTCGGCAGTTTTATTCCGATTCCTGATGTTGACCAAGCGTATTTATATTCAGAACTGAAAAATATTCAAATTTTAAATTTTTTTAGTTCATTTGCACAAGGTAATTTTTTCATTCTAGGAGTTTTTAGTTTAGGAATTCTACCTAATATTAATGCTTCTATTTTAATTCAATTGCTAGTCGCAATTTTTCCACCTCTTAAGCGCTTACAGCGAGAAGAAGGTGAGGCTGGACGAAATAAAATTACTTATGCCACACGAGTTTTAACTGGTTTAATAGCGCTTCAATATGGTTTTATTATAGGTTTTTATCTAAAACCTTTTGTTTTTGGATGGAACGTTTTTCGTGCAGCTGAAATCGCGCTTATTTTAACTTTTGGGTCTTTAGTGATTTTGTTTTTTAGTGAAATTATTAATAAATATGGTGTAGGTAATGGAACATCTTTATTTATTTTCGTTAACATTAGCTCCTCGTTACCTTTAATTTTAGAAAACTTAAATTCATCTGTCCCAATTTTAACTCAAATTATTTTTGGGTCCGTTTTTTTAGTCGCTGTTTTTTGCATCATAATCATGCAAAATGCAACTAGAAAAATTAAAGTCGTTTCAATTAAACAATTGTTACGAGTATCTCCACGTAAAGAAGATACGTATCTACCGTTTCGTCTAAATCCGAGTGGGATTATGCCATTAATATTTGCATCAAGCTTAATTAATTTATTGGTTGTAGCGATCAATAAGTTTGGACTTTCTGAGAGCTTCAAACCATTTTATAGCTTAACCTACACTCTCGGTTATTTTTTATTTACATTGTTTTTTAGTTATTTTTACTCAACAGTTGTTGTCAATCCGATCGATTTATCAAAAGATTTAAAAAACATGTCATTTACTATTCCAACAATTGCCCCTGGGGCCTCGACAATGAAGTTTTTACAAAACACTTTAAATCGATTGGCTTTGTTAGGTGGTTTATTTTTGGCAGTTGCCGTTTCTTTACCCAGCTTATTTATAAATATTGTTCCAGATATAAACGGTATAAAAGGTTTTGGTTCAACATCTTTAATTATTTTAGTTGGTGTCACAATTGATTTGAGCAGACAAATTCGTACTTATCTGATCTCGGAATCTTATGATAATATAGAAATGCAAGACTAGTAAATTTATTTTTAACACATAAAATTTATGAAAGTTCGTCCATCTGTAAAGAAAATTTGCCCAAAGTGTCGTGTAATAAGAAGGTTTGGTATAATTCGAGTAATTTGCCCAAACCCTAAGCATAAACAGCGTCAAGGATAGAGAGTTAAATACAGTTAATTATTAATTTTTTGCAGGAGAAAAACAAATGGTTCGAATTGCGGGGGTAGATTTACCGAACTCAAAACGAATAGAATATTCTTTAACAACCATATATGGAATTGGTTTAACTTCATCTCGAGCAATTTTACTTTCTGCACAAATTGATCCCAATAAGCGGATGAAAGATGTCGAAGATAGTGAATTGAGTAAATTACGAGAGATAATTGAGAATAATTACAAAGTGGAAGATGATTTAAAACGAATGGTAAAACAAAATATTGTTCGCTTATCACAAATAAATTGTGTGCGGGGTCGACGTCACCGTCAAAATTTACCAGTACGTGGTCAACGTACTCGGACTAATTCTCGTACGCGTAGAAATATGCGCTTGTTATAACTTATATTTTTATATAAATTAAATTAATAATTTTATGGCAGTAAAGACCAAAAAATCCAACCCAAGAAAGCAGAAAAAAAATATTACATCCGGCGTAGTTCATATTAACTCTACTTTTAATAATACGATTGTTACCATCACTGATAGTATTGGAAATACAATATCATGGTCATCCGCTGGGAGTGTTGGGTTTAAAGGTGCAAGAAAAGGCACACCATATGCAGCGCAAACAGCAGCGGAAAAAGCTTCGGTTGCAGCAATTGAACAAGGTTTACAACGGGTTGCAGTGTTAATAAAAGGTACCGGCTCAGGTCGCGAAACATCTGTACGTGCTCTAGAAGCCATGGGTCTTGATATTGTTTCTATTAAAGATATTACACCTGTACCTCATAATGGATGTCGTCCGCCAAAGCGCCGTCGTGTTTAAAGTTTTGACAAAAAAAATATGAAGTTTGAGAAAGTAGAATCTTTCCAATCCGATAATGGACAATTAACAAACAGATATTATCTTAAAGCCTTAGAAAATGGTCGTGGTGTCACAATTGGAAATGCATTACGTCGTGTTTTATTAACCGAACTTGAAGGAACTGCAATTTCTGAAGTTAGAGTTTGTGGAACTAATCATGAATATGGACCGGTTACTGGTGTTCGTGAAGACGTGCTTGAAATCTTATTGAATTTAAAACAAATTAAAATTCAAGGGCAGTTGGAAGAGCCATGCATTGCCGTAGTTGATGTTCAAGGCCCAAATTTAGTTACTGGGCGAAGTATTAAAACTCCCGAAAATATAAGAGTAATTAATTTAAATCATTATATTGCAGCAGTTTCTGATAAAACAAATTTGCAATTAGAACTGAAGATTGAGTCTGGAAAAGGTTATATTTTATCCGGTGATAAAAATCATCGTAGTACTCCTGAATTCTTTGGGGTGGATGCAATATTTACTCCTGTTGTTCATGTAAGCTTCACCGTTAAAGACCTGTACCGCTTTGATGAAATGAATGTCGAAGATTTAGATTTATTAATTTCTACCGATGGGAGTATTACTCCAGACCAAGCATTAGCTGATGCTGCTAAAAAACTGGAAACTTTGTTTGGATCACTGGTTGTTTGTGAACCAAAAGTTTTATTATCTTCGGAAATTGAAACTTCACGTCAGACGCTAATCGAAGAGTTGCAACTTTCTGTTCGTGCTTATAACTGTTTAAAGCGTGTAAACATTTGTACCATTAATGACTTAAAAAAATATTCAATAAAAGAGTTAAAGGAAATAAAAAACTTTGGAGAAAAATGTGCAAATGAGGTCCTATGTAAATTACGGGATCGATTTGACATAATTTTAGATTAAATAAATTTAATATGATAAATAATACTATTGAAAGACCAAAAAAATGGTATTTAATTGATGCAAAAGGAAAGACTTTAGGTCGTGTCTCAACATTAATTGCAAAAATTTTAATTGGAAAGCATAAATCTACATATGTACCTTATTTAAATTGTGGGGATTATGTTGTGGTAACAAATGCCGAACATATACAAGTTACGGGACGAAAACGTACTCAAAAAGTTTATCGTCGACATTCAGGTCGACCAGGCGGGTTAAAAGTGGAGACATTTGAAAATTTAGTTGAACGTATCCCTGAGCGAGTTTTAGAAAAGTCGGTAAAGGGAATGCTACCCAAAGGTCCTCTTGGACGTGAAATGTATAAAAATTTAAAAGTCTGTAAAGGCGAAAATCATCCATACATTTCTCAAAAACCAGAATTATTAATTTAATAAAAAGATCATGTCAGCAAACACATTAAATAATGAGCTGCTTGCAACAGCTGTTGGTCGTCGAAAAACGGCAGTTGCAATTGTTCAAATTTATAAATTAGATTTAAATAATAACGAAAAATCTAGGGTTCTTATTAACGATCGCTTTGGTGAAGTTGTTATGCAATTTAATCCGGCTTATTTAAACTCATTAAAACTTAGTTTAACTTTATTGAATTTAGAGGACACTTATTTAATTAAAGCAAAAACACGTGGTGGTGGTTTAAATGGCCAAGCTAAAGCAATCTCTTTAGGCTTAGCTCGAGCTTTGTGTAAAATTGATCCAGAATACCGCTCAGTTCTTAAAATGGCAGGTTTGTTACGCCGTGATTCAAGAAGTGTAGAGAGAAAGAAATACGGCTTGAAAAAAGCAAGAAAAGCTTCTCAATACTCAAAGCGTTAAATGAAAGAACATCTATATATATAATTAAGCCAAAATTTACTTTATGCCAAAAAAAGATATTCATCCAGAATGGTACGAAAATTGTTCTGTTTACTGTGACGGTCAACTTATCTATAATGTTGGTTCAACAAAACCAGAACTAAAAGTTGATATTTGGTCAGGAAACCACCCATACTATACCGGCTCTAAAAAATTACTTGATACCGAAGGAAGAGTAGATCGGTTTATGAAAAAGTATAATTTAGAAAAATAATTAACTATTAAGATAATGCCTACTATTCAACAATTAGTTCGAAATCGAAGAAAGAGTATAAAAAAGAAAACAAAATCACCCGCTTTAAAAAATTGTCCGCAAAGACGCGGAGTTTGTACGCGAGTTTATACAACAACGCCAAAAAAGCCAAATTCAGCAACACGTAAAGTTGCACGTGTACGATTAACATCTGGTTTTGAAGTAACTGCTTACATACCTGGTATTGGACATGAATTACAAGAACATGCATCGGTTTTAATTCGAGGCGGGCGTGTTAAAGATTTACCAGGTGTCAGATACCATATTATACGAGGTACATTAGATAGTGGCGCTGTAAAAAATCGAACACAAGGTCGATCAAAGTATGGCGCGAAAAAACCAAATGCTTAAAGCCGTTTATTTTAAAGGTTAAATTACTATACAGAATCATTGAATTATGTCACGTAGAAAAGTTATCAAAAAGAAATTTCCATTACCAGATCCTGTCTATAATAATTATTTAGTCAGTATTTTAGTAACCCGTTTAATAAAAGATGGTAAAAAATCGCTTGCGCAAAGTATTGTTTGTGATGCGCTAGATATTATTTCCTATCGACTAGAAGTTGATCCAATTGAAATTTTTGAAAAAGCAATAAAAAATGTAACGCCCTTGGTCGAAGTAAAAGCTAGACGATTTGGAGGGGCAACATACCAAGTTCCTATGGAAGTAACAAGTTTTCGAGGTACAAATTTAGCTTTAAGATGGATTGTTAAAGCGGTTAAAACACGACCAGGTAAAACAATTGCATTAAAGTTAGCCAATGAATTAATCGATGCTTCCAACAATTCGGGTGAAGCTATTAGAAAAAAGCAAGAAACACATAAAATGGCTGAGGCAAATAAAGCATTTGCTCATTTCCGTTATTAATGTAATACCCTAATCCCTAAAGTTTTTTAGTTCATCATAATAATAATAAATCACATAAAAATAAAAAATGGCACGCGAAAAATTTGAACGTATAAAACCACACATTAATATTGGTACAATTGGTCACGTAGATCATGGTAAGACAACGTTAACTGCAGCGATAACAATGACATTAGCACTAGCTTTTGGTGGTGCAGCTAAAAACTATGAAGATATTGATGCAGCACCTGAAGAGCGCGCTCGAGGTATAACAATTAATACAGCTCATGTAGAGTACGAAACAGAGAATCGTCACTATGCGCATGTTGATTGCCCAGGGCATGCTGATTACGTAAAAAATATGATCACCGGTGCAGCTCAAATGGATGGGGCAATCTTAGTGTGCTCAGCAGCTGATGGTCCAATGCCACAAACTCGTGAGCACATTTTATTATCAAAGCAAGTTGGTGTACCACATATAGTTGTATTCCTTAATAAGGAAGATCAAGTTGACGATGACGAATTATTAGAATTAGTAGAATTAGAAGTTCGTGAATTATTATCAAATTATGATTTCACTGGTGATGATATTCAATGTATTTCTGGATCGGCTTTATTAGCAATTGAAGCAATCAATAAAGGTACAGAAGTCGCTAGAGGAAATGATAAGTGGGTTGATAAAATCTTTAGCTTAATGGATGCTGTAGATGAGTACATCCCAACTCCAGAGCGTGACACTGAAAAAACATTCTTAATGGCTGTAGAAGATGCGTTTTCAATTACAGGTCGTGGAACTGTAGCAACAGGTCGAATCGAACGTGGTATTGTAAAAGTGGGTGAAACGGTTGAAATTGTAGGGCTAGGTGAAACTCGCCAAACAACTGTAACCGGAATTGAAATGTTCCAAAAGACATTAGAAGAAGGTTTTGCAGGTGATAACGTTGGACTATTATTACGTGGAATTCAAAAAACAGATATTGAGCGTGGTATGGTTTTAGCAAAAGAATCAACTATTACTCCACATACACAATTTGAAGCAGAAGTTTACATCTTAACAAAAGAGGAAGGAGGCAGACACACTCCATTCTTTACTGGATACCGACCTCAATTTTACGTTCGAACAACAGATGTTACTGGAAATATCAAGCAATTCACGGCTGATGATGGAACATCGGTAGAAATGGTTATGCCAGGTGACCGTATCAAAATGACTGCAGAATTAATTTCTGCCATTGCAATCGAAGATGGAATGCGATTTGCAATTCGTGAAGGCGGACGCACAATCGGAGCAGGTGTTGTGTCAAAAATTGTTTCCTAGTTTAAACTTTGAAAAGAAACATAATGAGTTCATTAGATACATATATAAAGACCCGAATAAAATTAGAAGCTTTTGATCATAAGCTTCTAACAATTGCTTGTAAAAACTTAACTGATGGTGTAGTAAATTTAAATGGTATCGTAAAAGGGCCCATTCCTTTACCAACAAAAAAACGAATATACTGCGTCTTACGTTCACCTCACGTAGATAAAAAGTCGCGTGAACACTTTGAAATACGAACTCATAAGCGCCTAATTGAAGTCTACACACCACAAAATGTTATTGGTATTGCGGAATCTTTTTTAAAAATCCCAGTTCCAGCAGGTGTTTCAATTCAACTCTCTTAGTCGTTTTAATTAATTGTTATCAATAGTGAGTTTTTAACAGTATAATTATGTATAAATATAATTAAATTCTTAATTATTTTAATGTAAGAAAAATTATAAAAAATAAAATTTTACAGAAAAAATAAATGGCTTTACCTTGGTATCGAGTACATACTGTTGTTCTTAATGATCCTGGACGTCTAATCGCAGTTCATTTAATGCATACGGCACTTGTTGCTGGTTGGGCAGGCTCTATGGCACTATATGAATTAGCAATTTTTGACCCTTCAGATCCTGTATTAAACCCTATGTGGCGACAAGGCATGTATGTAATGCCATTCATGACTCGTTTAGGTGTTACTGATTCATGGGGTGGTTGGAGTATAACTGGCGAAAGCGTATCTTCACCTGGTATCTGGAGTTATGAAGGCGTAGCGTTAACACATATTGTGCTATCAGGATTATGCTTCTTAGCAGCAATCTGGCACTGGGTTTATTGGGATTTAGACTTATTCCGTGATCCACGTACTAATGAACCAGCAATTGATTTACCAAAAGTTTTTGGTATTCACTTACTATTATCTGGTTTATTATGTTTTGGTTTTGGTGCATTCCACGTTACAGGAATCTTTGGGCCAGGAATCTGGATTTCCGATGCATTTGGTGTTACTGGAAAAGTTGCCGGAGTAGCCCCTGCATGGGGACCTGAAGGATTTAATCCATTTAACCCAGGTGGCGTTGCATCACATCACATTGCAGCCGGTGCATTCGGAATTTTAGCTGGGATTTTCCATTTAACGGTTCGTCCTCCACAACGATTATACCGTGCATTAAGAATGGGTAACATTGAAACTGTATTATCAAGCAGTATTTCTGCAGTTTTCTTTGCAGCATTTGTAACTTCAGGAACTATGTGGTATGGTTGTGCGACAACTCCAATCGAGTTGTTTGGTCCAACACGTTACCAATGGGATAGTAGTTACTTCCAACAAGAAATTGAACGACAAGTTGAAGTTTATTTAAGTGAAGGTTTAACAGAAAGCGCGGCATGGTCACGTATTCCAGATAAATTAGCATTCTACGATTACATTGGTAACAACCCTGCTAAGGGTGGTTTATTCCGTTCTGGTCCAATGAATAAAGGAGATGGTATTGCTGAAGCATGGTTAGGCCACCCTGTATTTAAAGATCGTGATGGTCGCGAACTAGCTGTACGTCGTATGCCAGCCTTCTTCGAAACATTCCCTGTTATCTTAATTGATAAAGATGGTGTTATTCGTGCAGATATACCATTCCGACGTGCGGAATCAAAGTATAGTATTGAGCAAGTTGGTGTATCAGTAGATTTCTATGGTGGTAAATTAAATGGTCAATCATTTAAAGATGCGCCAACAGTTAAGAAGTTTGCTCGTAAATCTCAATTAGGTGAAGTATTTGATTTCGATCGTACTAGCTTAGAGTCAGATGGTGTATTCCGTAGTAGTCCACGTGGTTGGTACACATTTGGTCACTTAAACTTTGCATTATTGTTCTTCTTTGGACATTTATGGCATGGCTCACGTACACTATTCCGTGATGTATTTACTGGTATAGGTGCAGAAATTACAGAACAAGTTGAATTTGGTGCATTCCAAAAACTTGGTGATGAAACAACCGCTCGTAAGCAAGGGGCTGTTTAACTATAAAATTAATTGCGGTTTTTAGTTATTAATAAAAAAAGAAATAATTATGGAAGCACTTGTTTATACATTCTTATTAATAGGAACTCTACTAGTTTTATTTTTTGCTGTTTTCTTCCGTGAAACGCCAAAAATTATTAAGAAATAATTGCAACAAATCTTATCTAATACCTTAAGTTAAGCTATATTAACTATACAATAACATCATTTTACATGGATACAGCATCGATTTTAGTTATATTCATTTCTAGCGTGTTAATGGGTATAACGGTATATTCAATTTACTCAGCATTTGGTCCTGCATCAGAAAATCTGCGTGATCCATTTGAAGAGCATGAAGATTAAACCAGTGTTGAGTTAACACAAAACGGAACAAGTATCTTTATAGAAATATAAAGATACAAAAAATTGTGCAAATGAGGAGATTAGAAAAATTTAGGATTTGTTGATCCTCATCCTCACCCTATAAACACATAAATAGAATAGGGATTGCAAATGCAAATAACAATTAAAACAGAAGGAGCAAGACATGGCACTAAGAACTCGATTAGGCGAAGTATTAAGACCCCTTAATTCAGAATATGGACGTGTATCACCTGGTTGGGGTACTACGCCATTAATGGGGTTTGTAATGGCAGCATTTTTAGTTTTTCTACTAATTATCTTACAAATCTATAACTCTTCGCTTATTTTAGAGAACGTTGATGTTGATTGGGTAAATGCATAGCAAAACTAAGCATGGCATGTAAACTAAAACGGTTTACATGCCATATACATTTTTTCTAAACTTTTTAAATGTGATTTTTTACTAGCGTTAAATAGGCTAGGCTAGTATTTTTTATTAAATATAAATTAATAATTTATATGAAATTTCGTTGTTCGAAAGTAAAAAAATTATCTGTAAACTAAGAGAGACATACTGTCTCTCTTAGTTGTCGTTAAATAAATTAAAAAGTAATAAGGTTGAAATACTTTAATATTAATTTATATTAGCCAAACTTACCTGCTGTTGAAGCAATTACAAATGCGGCATATGTGAAAATATAACCAACTGTAAAATGAACCAAACCAACTAGACGAGCTTGTACAATTGATAATGCTACAGGCTTATCACGCCAACGTACTAAGTTTGCTAACGGAGTACGCTCATGCGCCCAAACTAATGTTTCAATTAGTTCTTGCCAGTAACCACGCCATGAGATCAAGAACATAAATCCAGTTGCCCAAACTAAGTGAGCAAACAAGAACATCCAGGCCCAAACAGACAAGTTGTTCATACCCATTGGGTTATAACCATTAATTAATGGTGATGAGTTTAACCATAAGTAATCACGTAACCATCCCATAATATAATTTGATGATTCATTAAATTGGGCTGCATTACCTTGCCATAAAGTAATGTGTTTCCAATGCCAATAGAATGTTACCCATCCAATTGTGTTTAACATCCAGAATGTAGCTAAATAAAATGCGTCCCAAGCGGAAATATCACATGTACCACCACGACCAGGTCCATCACACGGGAAGCTGTAACCAAAGTCTTTCTTATCTGGCATTAATTTTGATCCACGTGCATCAAGTGCACCTTTAACTAAAATTAAGGTAGTTGTATGTAATGCTAAGGCAATAGCATGGTGAACTAAGAAGTCGCCAGGGCCGATAGTTAAGAATAACGAGTTTTTGTCACTATTAATCGCTTCTGTCCAGCCAGGTAACCAAATCTGACTACTAGCCACTGTAGCAGGGCTATCTGCAGAAGATAATAATGTATCAAAACCATACAACGCTTTACCAGAAGCAGCTTGTATCCACTGCGCGAAAACAGGTTCTACTAAAATTTGTTTTTCTGGCTGACCAAAAGCAACAACCGTATCATTATGGATGTATAAACCTAATGTATGGAAGCCTAAGAATAAACTAACCCAACTTAAGTGTGAAATGATCGCTTCTTTATGCTCTAACATTCGTGCTAAAACATTATCTTTATTTAATTCCGGATCGTAATCACGAATAAAGAATATAGCACCATGTGCAAATGCGCCTAACATTAAGAATCCAGCAATGTATTGATGGTGCGTATATAAAGCTGACTGTGTCACAAAATCCTTTGAAATAAAGGCATATGCAGGTAAAGCATACATATGTTGTGCAACTAACGAAGTAGCAACACCTAAACATGCTAAAGCTAAACCTAATTGCATGTGTAAAGAATTTGTAATTGTCTCGAATAAACCTGTATGGCCTGCACCTAAACGACCTTCCGGCTCTCGGTGTGCCTCTAAGATTTCTTTCATGCTGTGACCAATACCGAAATTCGTACGGTACATATGACCAGCAAACACAAATACAACGCCAATTGCTAAATGATGATGAGCAATATCTGTTAACCACATTGCTTGCGTTTGAGGATGGAATCCACCCACAAATGTTAAAATTGCAGTTCCGGCACCTTGTGTAGTACTGAATATTTGATCACTTGTATCTGGATTTTGAGCATAAGCTGCCCAATTTCCGCTGAAGAATGGTTTTAAACCTTCAGGATGTGGAAGTGTTGTTAAGAAGTTGTCCCAACCAACGCGAACACCACGTGAAGCAGGAATAGCTACATGTACTAAATGACCAGTCCAAGCAATGGAACTAAAACCAAATAGACCAGATAAATGGTGATTTAAGCGTGATTCATTATCTTTAAACCAAGATAAACTTGGTCGGAATTTAGGTTGTAAATGTAACCAGCCTGCATAAAGTAATACTGCAGAAAGGCCTAATAAAAAGATTGAGCCCATGTACAACTGGTTGTTTGTACGCATACCAATTGTATACCACCAATGATAAACACCTGAATAAGCTATGTTACCAGGGTATGATAAACCGCCTTTTGTAAAGGCTTTTAATGCCGGCTCACCAAAATGAGGGTCCCAAATTGCGTGTGCAATCGGTTTCACTTTTAATGGGTTTTGAATCCATTGCTCAAAATTACCTTGCCATGCAACATGGAATAAGTTACCAGATGTCCATAAGAAGATTACTGCTAAATGACCAAAGTGTGATGCAAAGATCTTTTGGTATAAGCTTTCTTCAGTCATGTTGTCATGTGCTTCAAGGTCATGAGCTGTTGCTAACCCATACCAAATACGGCGGGTTGCTGGATCTTGAGCCAGCGCTTGACTAAACTTCGGAAATTTCGTTGCCATAATTTTTATCTTGTTAATATTTTATTATCCAACAGAAATGATTCGAGCGTGGAAGAATGCCCACGTTGTACCAATCCCTCCTAATAGATATTGAGATAACCCTACTAAACGTCCTTGTGTAATACTTAATGCACGTGGTTGGATTGCAGGAGCAAAGTTTAACTTATTATGAGCCCATAGTACTGACTCAATAAGCTCTTGCCAGTAACCACGACCACTAAATAAGAACATTAAACTAAATGCCCATAACCAATGTGCTCCTAAGAAGATTAGACCATATGCAGATAAAGCAGAGCCGTATGATTGAATAACTTGTGAAGCTTGTGACCATAAGAAATCACGTAACCAGCCGTTAATGGTAATAGAACTTTGAGCAAAGTTACCACCAACAATATGTGATATTGCACCATCTGGGCTAACACTTCCCCACACATCTGATTGCATTTTCCAGCTAAAGTGGAAGATAACAACAGAAATACAGTTATACATCCAGAATAAACCTAAGAAGACACTATCCCAAGCCGAAACTTGACAAGTACCACCACGACCAGGTCCATCACACGGGAATACGAAACCAAGATTCGCTTTGTCCGGAATTAACTTTGAGTTTCTTGAGAACAGAACACCCTTCAATAAAATTAAAACTGTTACATGAATTGTAAATGCATGAATATGGTGAACCATAAAGTCAGCAGTACCTAATTTAATTGGCATCATAGCAATTTTTGAACCAATTGAAACTACATCACCACCAAAAGCGTAGCTTGCCGTTGTTAAGGCATTCGGTGCTGTTGTACCAGCCGCAATTGTATGCGTATTTTGAATCCACTGGGCAAAAATAGGTTGTAACTGAATTGCTTTATCTGAGAACATATCTTGAGGTCGGCCTAAAGCACGCATAGTATCATTATGGATATATAATCCGAAACTATGGAATCCTAAGAAGATACAAACCCAATTTAAATGCGAAATAATTGCATCACGGTGTCGAAGAACACGGTCTAGTAAATTATTGTAGTTATTTGTTGGGTTGTAATCACGTACTAAGAATATACCTGCGTGTGCTGCTGCACCAACGACACAAAATGCACCGATCCACATATGATGCGTGAATATGCAAAGTTGTGTAGGATAATCTGTAGCTAAATATGGGTAAGGAGGCATTGCATACATATGGTGTGCAATGATAATTGTTAACGAGCCTAACATTGCTAAATTTATGGCTAATTGAGCATGCCAAGATGTCGTTAAAATTTCATATAGACCAGTATGTCCTTCACCTGTAAAAGGCCCTTTATGCGCCTCTAAGATTTCTTTCATACTGTGACCAATACCAAAATTCGTACGGTACATATGACCCGCGAATATAAACAGTACAGAAATCGCTAAATGATGATGTGCGATATCACTTAACCATAAACCACCTGTAATTGGATTTAATCCACCTTTAAATGTTAAAAAGTCAGAATATTCACCCCAATTACCACTGAAAAATGGAACTAAACCTTTTTCAAAACTTGGGTACAATTGCGCCATAAGTTCACGATTTAACAAAAACTCATGTGGCAATGGAATTTCTTGAGGGGCAATTCCTGCATCTAATAGCTTATTAATTGGTAATGCAATATGGATTTGGTGACCCGACCAAGATAATGAACCAAGGCCTAATAATACAGATAAGTGATGGTTTAGCATTGATTCCGCATTTTGGAACCATTCTAACTTTGGTGCTGCCTTATGGTAATGGAACCATCCCGCAAATACCATTAAACCTGACATCACTAAACCACCAATAGCAGTCCAATAAAGTTCAATTTCACTGGTAATACCTTCGGCACGCCAAATTTGGAAGAAACCAGAAGTTACTTGCACACCTTGGAAATTACCACCAACGTCAGCATTTAAAATTTCTTGACCTACTATTGGCCATACAACCTGTGTACTTGGCTTAACACTAGTTGGGTTTGCAACCCAGGCTGAGTAGTTTGAGAAATATGCACCATGGAAGTGCATTCCACTAACCCAGAAGAAAATAATTGCTAATTGACCAAAATGGGCACTAAAAATCTTTCGAGAAATATCTTCTAAAGAATTTGTTTGGCTATCAAAATCATGTGCGTCTGCGTGTAGATTCCAAATCCAAGTTGTAGTTTTCGGACCTTTTGCAAGTGTTCGAGAGAAATGGCCTGGTTTTGCCCATTTTTCAAAACTTGTGTCGACTACGTCTCTATCAACTAAGATTTGTACCTTTTTCGCTTCGCGCTCTTTAGAGCTAACTGTCATATAGATGTTTTACAAAGAACAAAATTTAGAAACTCTCATCTTTTTTAAACGAGCTACTTGCCATAATGTTTAACTTGTTCCAAAATGAGTTTTCATATTATATTATAAGCAAAAACATAACAATGTGAATTTTTTATTATATTTTTTTTTAACAAAATCTAAATGTTAATTCGCAACGAAGATCTATCAGCATTAATACGTATTTTTCCTGCATTTATTCAAGAACCACTACAAAAACACCCAAAAGTAGAAGAGTTGACAGAAATTATTTTAGATTTAGGAAACTTTCCACAAGTTCGTTTTCAGTCGGGTGTTGAAGTCTTAGTTCAGCATTACATATCTAAACAAGATATAAATTTTTGTTTAACGAAAATTAATTCATTTAATGATAAAAATAGAGCCGGTATAAAAGGTACTCTTCATCGTATTAGTTGTCTGAAAAATCGTGATAACCAAATAATTGGCCTAACATGTAGAGTAGGACGTTCAATTGTAGGTTTTACAAATAAAATTCGAGATTTGTTGACCTTAAATAAATCAATATTAATTTTAGGTCGGCCAGGAGTTGGTAAAACGACGATAATCCGTGAAATTGCACGGGTTTTGTCAAATGAAATGAATAAAAGAGTTGTTATTGTGGATACTTCAAATGAAATCGCCGGTGATAATGACGTCCCACATATTGCGGTTGGTCAATCTAGAAGATTGCAAGTTAAAGATTCATCATTACAGTACAAAAGCTTAATTGAAGCGGTTGAGAATCATATGCCCGAAGTGATCATTATAGATGAGATTGGAACAGAAACCGAAGCATTATCAGCACGAACAATTGCAGAACGCGGAGTTCAATTAATAAGTACAGCCCATGGTAATTGTCTGGAAAGCCTAATAAAAAACCCAACATTAATGGATTTAATTGGTGGCATACAATCAGTCACATTAAGCGACCAAGAAGCAAAAAACCGCAATACTAAAAAAAGCATTCTAGAACGAAAATTTTCTTCAACCTTCAGTTTAATTATAGAAGTGGATAATTTACAATACTGGACTGTTTATGAGAATGTTGAGGAATCTGTAGATTTATTATTAAAAGGAGAAACCCCATCAGCCCAAATCAGAAGTTTTATCGATGAATTATCTTACACTATCTCATCAAATTTAACTGTATTATGACGCATATTGGTAAGTTCAAACTAACATGTTATGAATTTTAGTTTTTATTTCATAGGGGGATGTTAATTTTCACAAACAAACCATGTATAATATAATTAATATATTAAATATATTTGCTATTTACGCGTGCAGTCTAAAAGTATTAGTACTTTTAATTCACGTTCGTAATAATTAATAAAAATTTAGGAGACCCTTATGTCAGGTGGTTCTACTGGTGAGCGCCCGTTTTCGGATATCATAACAAGTGTTCGTTATTGGATTATTCATAGTATTACAATTCCATCATTATTTATTTCAGGTTGGTTGTTTATTGCGACAGGCCTTGCATATGATGTTTTCGGTACTCCACGTCCAAATGAGTATTTCTCACAAGACCGACAACAAATACCGTTAGTTAATGATCGCTTCAGTGCGAAACAAGAATTAGAGGATTTAACAAAAGGTTTATAATCGTTATTCCATTTACAATTTTTTTAATATGATTAAAATTTTAAATCAGCCAGTTGCTTATCCGATTTTTACATTCCGATGGTTAGCAATCCACGGATTAGCTGTACCAACGGTGTTTTTCTTAGGTGCAATTACATCAATGCAATTCATTCAACGATAGGAGGTATATTGTGACTGGACCAAACCCTAACAGACAGCCTGTAGAATTAAATCGAACTTCTTTATATTTCGGTTTATTATTAATTTTTGTGTTGGCTGTACTATTTTCAAGCTATTTTTTCAATTAAAAAGGACTGGAGGTCTAATAAGATGGCAAGTACTGGACGAATTCCATTATGGTTAATCGCACTAGTAGGTGGATTAGCTGTTATTGTATTATTATCTTCATTTGTGTATGGTTCATACTCAGGTTTAGGTTCTTCATTGTAAAAAGAATGAAAATGGTAAGCACATACTGCTTACCATAATTCTTTCTAAAGCATAATTGACAATATTTTATTTATTTTGTAAAATACATTGCTAAGGGTCGGTGCCCGAGGGGTTAAAGGGGGCGGATTGTAAATTCGCTGGCATTGCCTACATTGGTTCAAATCCAATTCGGCCCATTTTACTAAAGATTTGATTGAACAGATTTCGTTTTTGAAATTCCAATCATTTGAGAATTACTCTTTCCTGGTGCAACCATTGGATAACAATTTTCATCTTTAACAATTTGACAATCAATAAGAACTGGTCCTGGATTATTAATAGCTTCTGCTAAAGCAGATTCAACATCTTGATCGGCAGTAATGATTTTTCCTTCGATCCCATATGCGTTTGCAAGTTGAACAAAGTTAGGCATTCCTTCGGTCATATTCGAATGTGCATAACGCTCACCATAAAATGACTGCTGCCATTGTCTTACCATTCCTTGCCATTTGTTATTCAATAGAATAATTTTTACAGGTAATTTATATTGTGAAATTGTACCTAACTCCTGAATATTCATTTGAATACTTGCATCTCCTGTTATACAAATCACTGTTCTATCTGGAAAAGCAATTTGATTTCCTATCGCAGCGGGAATACCATAACCCATTGTTCCTAAACCAGCACTAGATGCCCACTTTCTTGTTTTACATTTTAAAAATTGTGCAGACCACATTTGATGTTGACCTACATCAGTTGTAAATAAAGCATCCGGACTTATTTTATTTATATAACTAAGGATTTTCTGAGGGGACAAAGTATTTTCTTCATTCGGAACTAAAAGTGGATATGTTTTTTGCCATTTTTTTATTCTTTGAAGCCAAGTAAAGGTTTGATCTTCAATACGTGAAAGATTTAAAATTTGGCTAATTTTTATTAACTCATGTAATAATTTTTTTACATCCCCTACTAAAGATACGTTAGGCAGACGATTTTTTCCAACTTCAGCCGGATCGATATCTATATGAATAACTTGAGCATTAACCGCAAACTCTTCAAGTTTTCCGGTCACACGATCATCGAATCGTGCCCCTACAGCAATTAATAAATCACACTCACTAACAGAAAAATTTGCATAGGCTGTTCCATGCATTCCTAACATTCCCAGTGCTAAATCATGACTTTCATTAAAACTTCCTTTACCCATTAATGTTGTAGTAACAGGAATTTGAAAATATTCTGCTAAATATTTTAATTCTCGACTTGCATTTGCCGTAATAACTCCACCACCGACATATAATAATGGTTGTGAAGATTGACGGATTAACTGAAGCGACTGAATTAATCGATTTTTTGTTGTTCTATACAAAAACCTAAACCCTTTTGACTTTAGAATTTGATTCTGATTTATAGGTTGATAATTTGGAAACTCTTCCAAGCCAACATCTTTTGGTATATCAATCAAAACAGGTCCGGGGCGACCATTTCTGGCGATGTAAAAAGCTTCACTAACAATTTCCGCAATTTTTGTTGCGTCTCTTACAACATAAGAATGTTTAACAATAGGTAAGGTTATGCCAAAAATATCGGTTTCTTGAAAAGCATCAGTCCCAATGAAAGCTCTACCTACTTGTCCAGTTATAACTACTAACGGAATCGAATCCATTTGCGCAGTAGCAATTCCCGTCACCAAATTTGTTGCACCAGGACCGGATGTCGCAAAGCAGACACCCACTTTTCCAGTAGCTCGCGCATATGCATCTGCAGCATGCGCTGCACCCTGCTCATGACGAACTAAAATGTGTTGAATTAATTTTTTTTGTTCCCATTTATATAATTCGTCGTATATTGGCAAAATTGCTCCGCCAGGGTAGCCAAAAATGTGTCGTGTTCCATTTCGCACAAGGCTGTCCAATAATGAAAAAGATCCACGTTTTTTCATAGTTTAGTTAAAAATTATTTTTAATCTTTACAAATCTAACATATTTTTTAAAATAAAAGCAATAACTAGGGATAGTGTTATAAAGCATGAAACAAATATAACTTTGCCTGTCGTATTTTTTAACAAACTTTGAAAGGGTGTTGTTATAATTAAAGTTAAACCTAACATTGCGCTGATAAAAAATCTTGGGTAACGACCAATATTTTCCCAGAAATTAAACATGTTTTATAGTTCTAATGGTAATATAATATATTCTATAGTTTCCGAGCAGTATATTCAAAACTATTCCAAATTCATTTTTAATAAAACGAATTTTCACAAATAGCTCAATATGTTGAACCTATTATTAGAGTTTAAAAATATATTTAGTTCTTAACCTAATTTAAAACAAGCTACCAAAGAATTTTGTAGCTTGTTGGCAAAAATGGGATAACAACTTAATAGTAAATTTTACCGCCGCCCCATTTTTCTGCAAGAACTTTAGGCTGTAGTAAAATATGGCCCGCTATTGCATACATATCATCATCAGTTAACGATCGCATTTTTGGGAAAATATCGGCACTGATAATACTTGGATGTATTTCAGCAATCGATTCTAACCCATCATAAGTTGTTGGGTTTTTCATGTAATCAACTAAACTTACAATATTATCGCGAACTGGTGTAGCATTAGATAATGCTTCAGAATCTAATCCCACATTTGGATTTGTTTTTGTGATACCACCTGTGTGACAAGTACTACACGAAGAGTTAAATAATCTTTTACCGCGTTTTACTTGCTCTGGTGTTAATACTATAGTTTTTCCGTTTCCATCTAATGGAATTGTTCGTGCTGCTTCATCTAACTCAATAGCAAATGTGACAGTTGGAACCGTTAAAGTTAAACAGAAAATGCTAACTGTAATATGTTTTAAGTATTTACGTAACATAATGGGCAATTGTGAATTTTATATGACTGAATCCAAGAACTAAAATATTCAAAATATTAACTGATTTTATTCACGAAGGATTCTATCATTTGAGCTAACAATAGCTAATGCAGCTATAATCCCACCTAATACTACGGCCCCTGCAAATAAACTGAAAATAAAACTTGATAATGATGGTGTCATTTTTTTAATTAATATCTTAATTTTTAAAATTGTCGGCCAGTATGATCTAATATTGAAATACCAACAAGAATTTGATCAAGTCGATCTAAAACATAGAAACTTAAGTATACACCTCCATCTATGCCAAATATATTTGGAAGTACCCCTAAAAAAGCACGAGTGTATGGTTGAGTAAATGTATAAAATACTTCAAAAAACCCACCGTCATAGGGGTTAATATTTCCAAAAAATTGAAGGGCATACCGACCAGATAGCATAAGAATAAAGATTCGTACTAAATCTACTAGTACAAAGCGGAAAAAACTAACCTTTTCAGCAATTGGAGTATCAAACTCAAATATCCAACCTGGATTAATAAATTTTACATTTACTCCTGTTTGTGTAAAATAATCAAAAAGTACATCCTCAGGCCGAGCATTTAGAAGTGCTGGGTTATCCAGTATTACATTCCCTAACCAATTATTAGCCTCCTCTAACATATTGGATTATCTCCTATACTTATTTTTAATTTAATATTAAAGCTCGAACTTACTATTCGTTAGAATAAAATTGAAATATTTTATCAACGATAATTAGACGAATAATCATTAATAAAGGTAAGCTACTATAGTTTATTTTACAATAAAAAATTCACATTTTGTTTAAAATTTTAGTTTTTTGTAATTTCTAGATATTCTCTTTGTAAAGCAGCTATCCTTCTAAAGTTGTTAATACCAACCATTGTGTTTAAAGCAACGTTATCAGTGAGAAACTATAAAACAAAACCAAAAACCTGCTAATACAAAATAACACTTAACGAAAGAAAAAAAAATACATTTTTTCCTTTTAAAAACATATTTCTTTATTAAAACATTGAAAAAAATAAAAGGGTTTTATACGATATATAGCATACTCAAAATTAACTGCAACACAAAAATGGCAAAAAAGAGCATGATCCAACGCGAATTAAAGCGACAAAAGCTTAATACAAAATATAAAACTAAAAGACAAGATTTACTTACACAAATAAAGACCAGCAGTTCATTTGTCGAAATACTGGAATTACAGAAAAAATTACAAAAATTACCTCTTAATAGTGCACAAAACCGCTTAAAAAATAGATGCTGGAAAACAGGCCGCAGTCGGGCTTTTTCAAGAGATTTTGGTTTATCGCGACATGTATTAAGAGAAATGGCACATGAAGGGTTACTACCCGGCGTTACAAAATCAAGTTGGTAAATTGGAGGTAGAGAGTTCGAAAACCTCTCTACTTCAGCTATTTTAGATAAACAACTCGTTATCTTGGCCTCGGCGATATTGTAAATAAGCTGCAACGAATAACCCTAACAAAGTTACAGCCATCATCCCTAATACAATACCAAATAAAAGTGGTTCTACCATATTTCTAATTCCATCATTAAGTATAAACTAATTATAACGCGAAATTTAAATAACGACAACTATAAACATCTACATCTTTTACAGTCCCTTTAATGTATAAGTTTTACTTATACTATATATAAGTAATATGCTAGTTACGAAACAACGGCCAGATGTTATACTCGTTAGTAAGGTTATAAGAGTAACAAATACTATAAAATTTTCGTTATTTGAATAATTGTTAAAGCTTCTATACAATTTAGATAGAAAAATACTATTGTCATAAACCTTAAAGGAGGAAAAATGTCTCAATCTGTATCAGAACGTACAAGAATTAAAAGTGAACGTTATGAATCTGGTGTAATCCCATACGCTAAAATGGGTTACTGGGATGCCAGCTATTCGATTAAAGCAACTGATTTACTTGCTTTATTCCGTATTACACCACAACCAGGTGTTGACCCGGTTGAAGCAGCAGCAGCAGTTGCCGGTGAATCTTCAACAGCTACATGGACTGTTGTATGGACTGACTTATTAACAGCGTGTGATGTTTACCGTGCGAAAGCGTACCGTGTAGATCCAGTTCCAAGCGCTGCTGATCAATTCTTCGCATACATTGCGTACGAAGGTGATTTATTTGAGGAAGGTTCATTAGCAAACATGACAGCTTCTATTATTGGTAACGTATTTGGTTTCAAAGCCGTTAAAGCGTTACGTTTAGAAGATATGCGTATTCCTCACTCATACTTAAAGACTTTCCAAGGTCCTGCAACTGGTGTAATTGTAGAACGTGAGCGTTTAGATACGTTTGGTCGTCCACTTTTAGGTGCAACAGTTAAGCCTAAGTTAGGTTTATCAGGTAAGAACTACGGTCGTGTAGTTTTCGAAGGTTTAAAAGGTGGTTTAGATTTCTTAAAGGATGATGAAAACATCAACTCACAACCATTCATGCGTTGGCGTGAGCGTTTCTTATACTGTATCGAAGGTATCAACCGTGCCGTTGCAGCAACAGGTGAAGTAAAAGGTTCTTACTTAAACATCACTGCAGCAACAATGGAAGAAATGTACGCTCGTGCAGAGTACGCTAAAGAGCTTGGTTCAGTAATTATCATGATTGACTTAGTAATTGGTTACACAGCTATCCAAACTATGGCTATTTGGTCACGTGCTAACGACATGATCTTACATTTACACCGTGCTGGTAACTCAACTTACGCTCGTCAAAAGACTCACGGTATTAACTTCCGTGTAATCTGTAAGTGGATGCGTATGGCTGGTGTTGACCATATCCACGCAGGTACAGTTGTTGGTAAGTTAGAAGGTGATCCATTAATGGTTCAAGGTTTCTACGATACTTTATTAAAAATCCACTTAAATATTGATTTACCTAAAGGTATCTTCTTCGATATGGACTGGGCAGGTTTACGTAAGTGTATGCCAGTTGCTTCAGGTGGTATCCACTGTGGTCAAATGCACCAATTATTAAACTACTTAGGTGATGATGTAGTATTACAATTTGGTGGTGGTACAATTGGTCACCCAGATGGTATCCAAGCCGGTGCAACAGCAAACCGTGTTGCTTTAGAAGCAATGGTTTTAGCTCGTAACGAAGGTCGTAACTATGTAGAAGAAGGCCCTCAAATTTTACGTGACACTGCTAAAATGTGTGGTCCATTACAAACTGCATTAGATTTATGGAAAGATATTAGTTTCAACTACGCGTCAACAGATACAGCTGATTTCGCAGAAACTCCAACAGCTAACGTATAATAACATACACAATTAAAAATTACTTAACACATAAGGAGTATTGAAAAGTGAGAATTACACAAGGAGCTTTTTCATTTTTACCAGATTTAACAGACGAACAAATCAAAAAGCAAGTAGATTACGCAATCTCTAAAGGTTGGGCAGTAAGTATTGAGTGGACAGATGATCCACATCCTCGTAACACATACTGGGATATGTGGGGTTTACCTTTATTCGACTGTAAAGATTCTGCAGCAGTAATGTACGAATTAAACGAATGTCGTAAAATCAATCCAGAAGGTTACATCAAGCTACAAGCTTTCGATGCTGCTTTAGGTACTGAGAGTTGTGTATTATCATTCATCGCTTCACGTCCGTCAAGTGAGCCTGGTTTCTACATCTCTCGTCAAGAAGGTACTGGACGATTCCAAAAGTACACATTTGCTTCTTACACTGTACAGTCTAAGCCAGCAGGTGCTCGTTACTAATCTAGAATTTAAAACTTACTAGTTAGAATTACTTGATTTTCACTCTCTTCTATCACATAGAAGAGAGTGAATAACATATACCGATACCCTAACAAAATCCGTTTATTTATAATCTTCAAACGAAAAAAAAAAATAGAAAAATGACAGCAACATTAACAGGTGGTTTAGTTAACCTAAAAGACGAATATAATAACACTGAAATTCAAAGTATTTTAGATATTCTTGAAGAGGAATTAATTGGTTTAAAACCTGTAAAAACAAGAATAAAAGAAATTTCGGCTTTGCTACTAGTTGACCGTCTTCGACAAAAGTTAGGTTTAGCAAGTAGCAACCCAGGCCTACATATGTCTTTTACTGGCAGCCCAGGAACAGGAAAAACAACTGTTGCCCTAAAAATGGCTGACATCCTTTATAAATTAAATTATTGTCGTAAAGGCCATCTTATGACAGTTACACGTGATGATTTAGTAGGACAATATATTGGTCATACCGCACCAAAAACTAAAGAAATCCTAAAAAAAGCAATGGGTGGTGTGCTATTTATTGATGAAGCTTACTACTTATATAAGCCAGATAACGAAAGAGATTACGGATCAGAAGCGATTGAAATTTTATTACAAGTTATGGAAAATCAACGTGATGATATCGTAATTATTTTTGCGGGTTACAAGGATAAAATGGACAAATTTTATGAATCAAATCCTGGATTGTCATCACGTATTACAAATCATGTCCATTTCCCAGATTATGCACCTGAAGAATTGCTACAGATTGGCGTTAACATGATTGAGGAGCAGCAATATCAGCTAACACCGGATGGCCAACGTGCTTTGATGGATTATATTCGAGTTCGTATGCAAAAACCATTATTTGCAAATGCCAGAAGTATAAGAAATGCTTTAGACCGTGCACGTATGCGTCAGGCTAATAGAATTTTTGAAACAAATTCAGGCATGTTGACAAAAAGTGATTTGGTGACAATTGAGGCTTCAGATATATTACAGAGTCGAGTATTTGTAAATTAGTTGTAAATATACGGCATAATATTGAATTTAAACAAAAAACAGACATGCCACTACTGATAATTGGTGCAACCGGTACACTTGGCCGACAGATTGTAAGACAAGCATTAAATGAAGGATACAGCGTACGCTGTATCGTTCGAAATATTAGAAAAGCCAGCTTTTTACGTGAATGGGGAGCAGAACTTGTATATGGAGATTTAAGTATTCCAGACTCACTCCCCGAATCTTTTAAAGGTATAACGGCTGTTATTGACGCTTCAACCGGTCGACCCACTGATAATTTAAATGTAAAAGATATTGATTGGGAAGGAAAGATTGCATTACTACAGGCTGCTAAAGTAGCAAAAGTAAAACGATTTATCTTTTTCTCGATATTAAACTCCGAAAAGTTTAGTTATATCCCATTAATGAAACTCAAGTCAAAGTTTGAGTTTATTTTGCAAAATTCGGGTGTTCCATACACTATATTCCAACTTTCAGGATTCTTCCAAGGTTTAATTGGTCAGTATGCGCTTCCAGTTCTAGAACAACAGCCTATATATGTTATTAAAGAGGCAAAATCTATGCCAGTAGCCTATATGGATACTGAAGATATTGCAAAATTTTGCATTAAGAGTTTAGAAATTGAAGAGACAGAAAACGCGAGTTTTAAACTTGGTAATCCAAATGCATTACAATCTTTAGACATTATTAAAATATGTGAGACTTTATCAGGTCAAACGGCCTTATCAAACCAACTTCCAGTTTTAAGTGTGAAGTTAAGTAGGCAATTTACGAACTTTTTCCAATGGACCTGGAACATTGCAGATCGACTATCTTTTATAGAAATATTTTCAGGAAAAGAAAATTTCAGCGTCGATTACAAAGTATTGGAAAGCGTTTTTAAAATTGATAAAAATGAGTTATTGACTTTAGACAATTATTTTAGTCAATATTTTGAACGCATTTTAACTAAGCTAAAAGATTTAAACTACAGTCAATCACAAACAGTGAAACAAAAAGATCTAACTTTTTAGGATTCAACCTTGGTTAATAAAGTTTCTACTTCAAAATATATCAAGTATAATAAATTACAAGGATCGAAAAATCTTAAAAAGTATTAAAAAATACCTTGTTTTTCAGTCATTTTCGAGTCGAAAATTTAACTGGCAAATAATAAATAAATAGATCTTCTCAATAAAGATCAACAAGAAAAAATATTACTTCACATACCCCAAGGAGATTAAAGCAATGATCGCTTTAAAGATTTTAGTGTATACATGTGTAATCTTTTTTAGTTCATTATTTATTTTCGGATTATTATCTAATGACCCGTCACGTAACCCGAACCGAAAAGATTTATCATAAATTAATTCACCCTGTACTTTAATATTAATTGCAAAATTAATATAGGCGGATTCCATAAACTTCAGAACGAAAATTTTAGCACAAAGTAGTTTACTATCCATTTGTTGCTACCTATTTTTCGTTTTTGGTTGAGGAATCCGATTCTATCTGTCTAATTTTATGTAGTTTTGAACATTCATACAATTCAATTGAATTAAGTATCCATGTATATGTATGAGAAAAAATGCAAAACTTAAAAAATTCATTTTTTTTAGTTGACTATAAGATTGAACTTCGTTAGTGAAGCGTAATACAACCAATTTATCTTATCCACATCAAAATTGAAAAACTAATTAAAAACTAGACATTAATTTTCAATAGTGATATTATCAAGGTATAGAGTAAAAAACTATGAAGGGTGATTAGCTCAGTGGTAGAGTACCTGCCTTACAAGCAGAGTGTCACTGGTTCAAATCCAGTATTGCCCAATTAAATAAATACAAATAGCCTTACATATATTATCCACCTCCAACAATAGAATGGATAGTTATGTCATTATTATCTAAACTTTTAGCACAATCTCGATTTGGGGCATCTGATCGCTCAGTTTCATTTAAGAATATACCAACACTGTCTAAGTCAAGATAATCAAATAATGTTTTCTGGTTTATAGGAGCGTCTGTAATTTCCTGTTTATCTTTTTGTTTAATATCTAATAAAATCCCATTAATTGTAATACTTACCATAAATTCAAAATTCTAAGATGGATTACGTCTTGCCAATTAATCAAAACTGTTTTATAATACTATGAAATAATAGCTATTGATTAATATATTCGGATTCTTGAAATTCTGCAATATTTATTTATATAGTAATATTTATGGTGGATGTCGCCAAGTGGTAAGGCGTCGGTTTGTGGTGCCGACATTCGCGGGTTCAATTCCCGTCATTCACCCTCACGCATAAAAAACCTCAGAAAAACGAGGAACTTATTTTAATAAAATCGACAATTCTATAGTAAAATATTCTTTATACGATTAATAAAATAAGATTAAAAGTCCCATTTTATGTTAACTGATAACCAAGTTTTACTAGCCTTAGTTTCGGCTTTAGTTACTTCTATTCTAGCAATCAGATTAGGCTCAGCTTTATATTAATTACTAACTTAAATAACTTTTTAAAACAAAAAGTATGGCATTAAACAATAAAAGTGAACGTTCTTTACCAATTTTTCCTTTTACAGCGATTGTTGGTCAAGAAGAAATGAAATTAGCGCTTGAATTAAACGTAATCGACCCCAAAATTGGTGGAGTTATCATTATGGGTGATCGTGGCACCGGGAAGTCGACAACTATTCGAGCAATTGCCGATTTATTACCGGAGATTACTATTGTAAAAGATGATCAATTTAACTCACATCCAACTAACCCGGAATTAATGAGTGCCGAGATTCTTGAGCAGTTACGTGTTGATAGCGAAACTCTTGAGACGGAATTAATAAAAATTCCTATGGTTGATTTACCTCTTGGAGCTACCGAAGATCGAGTTTGCGGTACAATCGATATTGAGAAGGCATTAACTGAGGGTATAAAAGCCTTTGAACCTGGCTTATTAGCTAAAGCAAATCGAGGAATTCTCTATGTGGATGAGGTGAATCTTTTAGATGATCATTTAGTTGATATACTTCTAGACTCTGCAGCATCAGGTTGGAATACAGTAGAGCGAGAAGGCATATCTGTTCGTCATCCAGCACGATTTGTATTAGTTGGATCAGGTAATCCAGAAGAAGGAGAATTACGCCCACAATTATTAGATCGATTTGGAATGCACGCCGAAATCCGAACTGTAAAAAATCCTGAATTACGAGTTAAAATAGTCGAAGAACGTACCGCATTTGACCAAAACCCATGGGAGTGGATGGAAAAATATGAGACTGAACAAAAGGACCTAAGAACACGACTTGTTAATGCTCAAAAATTATTACCAAGTGTAGAAATAAGCTATGATTTCCGTGTCAAAATTTCACAAATTTGTAGCGAGTTAGATGTGGATGGGTTACGTGGTGATATTGTAGTGAACCGCGCTGCAAAAGCTTATGCTGCTTTTCATGAAAGATCTGTTGTTGAGTTGGATGATATTAGTAACATTATCGTTCTATGCTTACGTCACCGTCTGCGTAAAGACCCTTTAGAATCAATTGATTCTGGAGCAAAAGTTCGAAAAATATTTAACGATGTGTTTGAAATTTAATTCTATCGAATTTGGGTCTAGTAGGATTCGAACCTACATTAGAAACTTAGAAGGTTTCTGTCCTAATCCCTTAGACGATAGACCCTTTGAAAGCCATTATAACATATATATATATAAAAGTCAGGCACTTATATATATATAAATGTTAGTTCCTAGAATCAAAACTATGGCCTAATTTATGTTGGAAGTTTTAATATATTGCAACTCATATTTTTTTAATATCCAAGTATTCTCTAAACGATTATAAACCACCAATACTTTATTTAAAAGTAGAAAAATTTGTCTCGATAAGCGGGTAACGCGATTCGAACGCGCGACTTCAACCTTGGCAAGGTCGCGCTCTACCACTGAGCTATACCCGCAATTGTTAATTCTTATGATGCAACAAATATATGAATTCGTCAATATATAGATACTAATTTCACATGAAATTTCATAAAATCGAAACAACTTTAATGAAAAGCTGAATTTTCAATTGAAAATTCAGCTTTTTTATCTCTTTTTAATTAAAAACTGTTTCATTATGGACTAAAAAATAATAAATAGTTTTTTTTTTAGAAAATTAGTCTATAATAAGGCTATAAGCATTTATAAATAAATTTATAATAAACAAAAAAGATGAAACTCGCTGTATATGGAAAAGGTGGAATTGGCAAATCCACTACTAGTTGTAATATATCTGTAGCTTTAGCAAAACGTGGTAAAAAAGTATTACAAATTGGATGTGACCCAAAACATGATAGTACTTTTACCCTAACGGGTTTTTTAATACCAACCATTATTGATACATTGCAATCGAAAGATTATCATTATGAAGATGTTTGGCCAGAAGATGTAATTTACAAAGGTTTTGGAAATGTAGATTGTGTTGAAGCAGGTGGACCACCAGCAGGAGCTGGTTGTGGAGGATATGTTGTTGGTGAAACGGTAAAACTTTTAAAAGAATTAAATGCCTTTGACGAGTACGATGTAATTTTATTTGATGTCTTAGGTGATGTTGTTTGCGGTGGATTTGCAGCCCCATTAAATTACGCTGATTATTGCTTAATTGTAACGGACAACGGTTTTGATGCTTTATTTGCTGCCAATCGAATTTCGGCTTCAGTTCGCGAAAAAGCTCGAACACATTCACTACGATTAGCTGGTCTAATTGGAAATCGGACAGGAGCTCGAGACTTAATCGACAAATACGTTGCTAACGTGCCTATGCCAGTTTTGGAAGTACTCCCATTAATTGAAGATATTCGAGTGTCGCGAGTAAAAGGGAAAACACTATTTGAAATGGCAGAATCGGATCCTAATCTAAGTTACATTTGTGATTATTATTTAAATATTGCTGACCAAATAATTGCACAGCCTGAAGGTGTCGTACCATCTGAAGCCTCGGACCGAGAATTGTTTACATTATTATCAGATTTCTACTTAAGCCCAGAAGATAATACAACAAGCACACAAGAAAGTTCAGTAATCGATTTTATTACACAATAATAATATGAGCACAGAAATAAGCGAATTAAAATTTGATTGCGAAACAGGAAATTATCATACGTTTTGCCCTATAAGTTGTGTAGCGTGGCTTTACCAAAAAATTGAAGATAGTTTTTTTTTAGTAATCGGAACAAAAACTTGCGGCTATTTTTTACAAAACGCACTAGGCGTAATGGTATTTGCGGAGCCCCGTTATGCGATGGCCGAATTAGAAGAGGGTGATATTTCCGCTCAATTAAATGATTATGCCGAATTGAAACGTTTGTGTTTAAAAATTAAACGCGATAGAAACCCAAGCGTAATAATTTGGATTGGAACATGCACTACTGAGATTATAAAAATTGATTTAGAAGGTATTGCTCCTAAATTAGAATTAGAAATAGGAACTCCAATCGTTGTGGCCCGAGCAAATGGATTAGATTATGCTTTTACTCAAGGTGAAGATACTGTTTTAGCCGCTTTAGCCCAACGTTTACCAACCGCCGCTTTGACACCAACAGACGTGCCCAAATTGATTCTATTTGGCTCAGTACCTAATTCAACAGTCAACCAATTAAGTTTAGAATTAAAAAAACAAGAAATTGAAATTGCCGGTTGGCTTCCAACAGCTCAATACAATGAGTTGCCTACTGTTAATCCTAATGACTACGTTTGTGGAGTTAACCCATACTTAAGTCGAACTGCAACAACATTGTTAAGACGGCGAAAGTGTAAATTAATTTGTGCACCATTTCCAATTGGGCCAGATGGAACTCGACATTGGATTGAAAAAATTTGTTCAGTCCATAATAAAAAACCAGTTGGTTTAGAAGAAAGAGAATCGGCGGCTTGGAAAAGCCTAGAAAAATATACGAACTTAATCAAAGGAAAATCTGTATTTTTTATGGGAGACAACTTATTAGAAATCTCATTAGCAAGATTTTTAATAAAATGTGGCATGACTGTAGACGAAATTGGTATCCCTTACCTAGATAAAAGGTACCAAGGCGCAGAACTCGCTTTGTTAGAGAAAACATGCCGTGAGCAAAAAGTTCAATTACCACGAATTGTTGAAAAACCAGACAATTATAACCAACTTGGTCGAATTGCGAAATTGCAACCAGACTTAGTTATAACTGGTATGGCAAATGCAAACCCGTTAGAAGCTCGCGGAATTAATACGAAGTGGTCTGTTGAATTTACATTCTCACAAATTCATGGTTTTACCAACGCTGCGGACATTTTAGAATTGGTTACTAGACCTCTCCGTCGTAATAATGCACTAGATAATTTAGGCTGGACTAATTACAATACAACACAAAAATTTACTTAGAATTGAAAAAGCAATGAAACTAGCTTATTGGATGTATAATGGTCCTGCACATATTGGAACTCTTAGAATCGCAAGTTCATTTAAAAATGTGCATGCGATAATGCATGCACCATTAGGGGATGACTATTTTAATGTCATGCGTTCGATGCTTGAACGCAAACGTGAATTTACGCCTGTAACAACAAGTATTGTTGATCGGCATGTTTTAGCTAGAGGATCTCAAGATAAAGTCGTTAACAATATTATAAGAAAAGATAAAGAAGATAATCCCGATTTGATTATTTTGACTCCCACTTGTACTTCAAGTATTTTACAAGAAGATCTACACAACTTTGCCAAGAGGGCAGCTATTGAAACGGAATCCGCGGATGTTCTGCTAGCTGATGTTAATCATTATCGAGTAAATGAGTTTCAGGCGGCCGACAGAACCTTGTCTCAGATTGTAAAATTATATCTTCAAAAAGCAAAAAAAGAAAATGTTGAGTTTATAAAAACGGAGGCGCCTTCGGTTAATATAATTGGATCTGTTGATTTAGCATTTCATAATAATCATGATATGCTTGAGTTGAAGAAGTTGTTCAAAGAATTAAACATAAATATAAATCTTATTTTACCGCAGGATTGTTTGGTTAATCAACTTAAAACATTGCCCAAAGCTTGGATTAATATTGTACCTTACAGAGAAATTGGTCTATCCACTGCTGAATGGTTAAAAGAAGAGTTTGATATGCCATACGTGTCAACAGCTCCTATGGGGATTTGTGAAATTGCGAACTTTATAAGAGAAATTGAGACAATTTTAAATAATGCAGGGCAAAATGTAGATTTTGCAGATTATATTGATACCCAAACGCGTTTTATTTCACAATCTGCGTGGTTTTCAAAATCTATCGATTGTCAAAATTTAACAGGAAAACGTGTTGTCGTGTTTGGTGATGCAACTCATGCAGCAGCTATGACCAAAATCTTAGCCCGAGAGATGGGTATAAAGGTTATTTTAGCCGGTACATATTGTATTAATGAAAAAGAATGGTTCGAAGCAGAAGTAAAGGATTTTTGTGAACAAATCGTAATAACCAATGATCATAATTTAGTTGGGGATCTGATTGCCCAATCGGAACCTTCAGCAATATTTGGCACACAAATGGAGCGACATATTGGAAAACGATTAAATATACCATGCGGGGTAATATCAACTCCTGTTCACATACAAAATTTTCCATTAAGTTATCGACCTTTTTTAGGTTATGAAGGTGCTAACCAAATTGCCGATTTAATTTATAATTCATTCACGTTAGGGATGGAAGACCACTTACTTGAAATTTTTGGAGGTCATGATACTCGAGAAATTCTATCCGCTAAATTATCAACTGATATGGATACACAATGGTCAAAAGAAGCATCAGCAGAGCTAGAAAAGATTCCAGGGTTTGTTCGTGGAAAAGTAAAACGAAATACTGAAAAATTTGCTAAAGAAAATGGTATATCTATTGTTACATTAGAAGTTATCTATTCCGCGAAAGAAGCTGTTGGAAGCTAATTTATTATCGATTTAAAATAGAAAATTAAAAAAAATTATTTAAAAACTATTTTACAATAGTTTTTAAATAACAATATTTATAGTTTTATAAAAATTTTGTGGGTTTTGAATTGACTTAAAATTTACGTAACCGTCACTAGTGGCGTATAAAGTGTAATCACGTCCACACCCAACATTTTTCCCAGGCTGAATTTTTAAACTACGTTGGCGAATTAAAATATTTCCTGCAGTGACAAATTGGCCACCACAACATTTTACGCCTAATCTTTTTGCATTTGAATCACGCCCGTTTTTTGTACTACCCGCTCCTTTTTTATGTGCCATAATTAGTTAATTTATTTTGTTTCAATCTTATCAATCATAATTTTTGTCTGTGCTTGACGATGACCTTGTGTCAAGCGATACTTTTTCTTAGGTTTCATCTTAAAAACAGTAATCTTAGATCCACGATTATGTTCTAAAACTGTAGCTAAAACCTGAACATTTTCTGCGTAAGGATACCCAATAATTCTGTTTCCCTGATCATTACATAATAAAACTCTGTTTAATGATAATAAACTTCCAATTTTTTGGGACAAACGATTTATTGAATAATATTTCCCCTCTTCAACAATCATTTGTTTCCCACCAATTTCAATAACTGCGTACTTCATTTTATCAATTGTTAATGACTCTACTTAATATACAATACGGAGAATTTGCCATACAGTCAATTTCCAATAAAAATTTCAATAAATTTTCTTTATACACTATTTAAAAATAGTGTTAAAATTTCATTATTAAAACTTTCGGATGCTTTAGATTTGTACTTATTTGGATTTAAAATTACAGATAGCATCCGCTTAATTTTAACGTTTTCAATTTTGACCCAGCTTACTAAACCTAATTCAAGTTCTTTTGTAATTGCTGAGACCGAAACAAAAGCGACACCTAAACCGGATTGAACTGCATTTTTTATAGCCTCAATCGAGTTTAACTCCATTTCAATTTTTAAACGTGTAACATCAATCCCATTTTTTACTAAAACATCATCAACAACTGTTCTAATTGTAGAACAGGAGTCTAATGCAATAAACCGCAAACTATATAAATCTTCTTTTTTTATACTTTTCTGTTTCACAAAAGGGTGAGATTGAGGCAAAATTAACGCAAGTTCATCTTCAACATAAGGAGTAACCTCCAAAATTTGTTTTAATTCCATAGGTATTTCACCGCCAACAATTCCAATATCAATTTGCCGATTTACAGTACTCCACGCTATTTTTCTAGTAGAATCGACATGGAGCTGAACTTGAATATTTGGATAACGTTGCCTAAATAAACCAAGGATTTTTGGCATTAAATACGTACCTGTTGTTTGGCTTGCACCAACAATTAACTTTCCACTTTGTAACTCACTCAAATCATCTAATGCTCTAGAGCTTTCTTCGCACAATGATAATATGCGATTACTATATCTTAATAACAAATTTCCAGCTTCTGTAAGCTGAACTTGTTTTTTTGCCCGGTCAAATAAGGTTATTTTTAACTGCTTTTCTAAATTTTGAATCTGTAAACTAACTGCTGGTTGCGTAATATATAAACTTCTCGCAGCATTTTTAAAACTTCCATCATTAGCAACGGCTCGTAATATAACTAATTGTTCCAAAGTAAATGGAAGATGTGTACGGTTCATATTTAATATTAAATTTAAAAACTAATATATTCTTAACCAAACATAAAAAGTATGTTATACTATGGACTATAGCGGACGTGGCGGAATTGGTAGACGCGCTAGATTTAGGCTCTAGTGAGCTTTACACTTGTGAGAGTTCGAGTCTCTCCGTCCGCATGAACTATAAATTTAAAATTACATTTAATACTTCGAATTCAAATGCAATTTTTGAACGATTACTTTTACCATTAACACGTGTATTTTTTTGATCAATTAGTAACCAAATTTGGGAGTAAGAAATATAGCTGGAAAAAATACTGATAATTAATAAGAAAAAACCAAAGTAAATTAACGCTAAACCAGGATCCGCTTTTATTTGAATACCCGTAGATTCAATTAGGCCTAAAAAACATAAATTTGATAATGGCTCATTTACTTCAATTTTGCTAACCAAAGAACCAGTTTGGTCATATAAAAATGCAATTCCTCTATTCGCTATATTTAGTAGAGTGTACCCTGATTGAGAAGAAACCGTATTAAAATTTGAGGGTAACCACGAAACATAAATTTCTTTATCTTTTTTAATTGCTGGTAATTGATAAAGTTGATCATCCGATTTTACTCGAAACCCTACAACATTCCAATCTGTCTGATAAAATGTTAAGCCATTATATTTCAGTGGATGATTAACATAAATTGTTTCTCTTCTGATTTCATTGCCATTCTTATCTAACAAGGATAAGTCCGTATAAAATTGCTTTACTGTTAGGTCATCTTTATAGGAAATCCAAAAATCGTTAACACGACCTGAAATTTGAGGTATGAAACTATTTATATTATTATTTAAGATATTTTGCACATAAAAAATTTCCGTTTCTGGAATGAACTCTTGAGCGACAAAACCTGAAGTTGAAGCTAAAATTGTACCCAAGAGTATTAAAATCATACTAAAATGGACAACAATTGGAGAAACACGTCCAACTAGTCCTTTATTTGCGTATAAATTTTTACCGCACTGGAAAACTTTATATTGTTTTTGGCGTAACGCACCAATATATTTACCTGTTGGAACAAAATTTGCTTTGGTTTGAACTGGAAACCTATTAAAGATACGGTTGCTTTTATAAAATTTTATTTTTCGCACACGCTCTAAAGCTGGTAACTGTTGTAAAAAGGTACAACAAGTCAAACTTAAACCAAATAAGATTAACAGTGCAAAAAACCACCAAGTTTTGAATACATGATCTAAACCTAAGCTTAATATGAGATCTGCATTAAGCACTCCAAAAAGCGGTTCCACGTAATTTTTCTGATAAAAATCAACGGCTTGGTTTTGTTCAACAATGGAGCCAATAATACTAACACCAGCAATTGTAAGAAGCAGAAAAATTGCTAACTTTAAATTAGCAAGATACTTAACGAGATTAAAACGAATTTTCATAAAAAATTAAAAATTAGCTGACGCTTTTCGAATACGCCCAGATTCAGCCCATTCTTGAAGAGCCCGAATCTTTTTATTTTCAACTCGTGACAACGGAATTATATTTTCTAAACCGCCTAAAATATCTTCTGTTGTAAACTCACGCCCTTCATTAAAAGCAGAATACATACCTTCGGTAATTGCTTGAGATATTTCAGCACCTGAAAAATCCTTAGACGATTTGCTTAATAAGGAAATATCAAAGTCATCTATTTTTTCCGGTCGAATTTTCGATAAAAATACAGAAAAGATTTTTTCGCGTTCAGATTCAACAGGTAGCCCAACAAAAAATATTTCATCAAACCGACCTTTTCGGACTAATTCAAGTGGAAGCAGTTCAAAATTATTTGCTGTTGCCACAATAAAGACTTGTGAAGTTTTTTCAGATAACCAAGTTATAAACGTAGCTAAAACACGGTTTGTCGTTCCACTATCCCCTTGCGAGCTTGATTGTCGAAACGATTTATCAATTTCATCAATCCATAAAATACATGGGGATAAAGCTTCCGCAACCTGAATCATTTCACGGACGCGTGATTCAGACTCACCTACGATACCACCAAATAAACGCCCAAAGTCCAGTCTTAATAGAGGCAATTGCCAATCATGAGCAACGGCTTTAGCTGTTAAAGATTTTCCTGTCCCTTGAATACCAACCAATAATAATCCACGAGGTACCGGCAGCCCATAATTTTTTGCGCGGTCAGAAAAAGACTCTGACCTTTGTTTTAACCAGTTTTTTAAATTTGCTAAACCACCAATATCATCTAATTTATAATTAGGCGAACAAAATTCAAGTATTTGTGTTTGATTAATTATTTGTTGCTTCTCTTCTAAAATAGTATTCAGAGTGGAAGTATCAATAGTTTTTTTGTCAGCAATAATTTTTGAGAGCACTCTACGAATACGCTCAAGTGATAAACCTTGACATGCCCTCACTAAACTATTTACTTCATCAATATCTAAAGATTGACCAAGAACCTCTAATAATCTTTCCAACTCTTCTCGAATTTCTTCGGCATTTGGAAGTTGAAAATCTAAAATAGTAAAAAGCTCTCGAATTTCAATCGGTAAGGAAACGCGCTCGGGGGCGACAATAATAATAGTTTTTGATTGAGTTTGTAACAAACGTGATAAGTTTCGCAATTTTCTTGTAATTGCGATATCATTAAAAAATTTGTGAAAATCCTTTAATAAAAAAATCGCTGGCGTTTCTTCGGTTAATTTTTCAACAAAATCCAGCGCTTGAAGTGGGTTTCTTTTGCCTAAACCTTTAACGTTAGGAGTATTTAAAAACCCATCAATAAAATTCCACGTATAAATAACCCGTTTTTTCCCCAGTTTAATACAATTTCGAACGCTATACTCCAATCTATCTTCTTCACATGTGGAAATATAAATCAAAGAATAACGGGCTTTTAATAAAAGATTCAACTCTTTAATAAAGCTCATAAGTTTTAAATATCCAATTAGAAAACAAAATCTATATTACTTACCTTTTCTCAAAGTTGTTAAAACTTTTCTACCTTTTTTTCTCCGATTGCGTAAAACTAAGCGACCGTTGACTGTACGCATACGCGCTCTAAATCCAATCTTTTTTATAACTTTTCTTTTTGTCCCACCAAATGTTCCTTTTGTCATTTTTTAAAATTATTAAATAAATTACTTCTATAGTTTGTACAGAAAATGCTCTTATTATTCCAACCAAAATTATTAATTTTGGTAGTAAAATTCAATGTAATAATTGGTATTATACACTATTTTTTTATACTAAATTCAATTCTTAAGTATAAATTTTGAATAATTAACGTTAATGTAATTACTAAAAACTCTCCCCGAGTAGGACTTGAACCTACGACCCATCGGTTAACAGCCGATTGCTCTACCACTGAG
>ERZ1740062.223-NODE-223-length-41043-cov-5.268981_pt1 | contig 41043 bp, 33 predicted proteins | sample MGYA00581741_ERZ1740062 | MGnify/ENA primary metagenome ERZ1740062 (study PRJEB43018, sample SAMN04849747) | marine metagenome | isolation source: floating plastic debris | place: Pacific Ocean | collected 2008-09-01 | study: EMG produced TPA metagenomics assembly...
GTTCTAGTAAAACTGGTGGTTCGCATAAGACAGTACAAATAATAGAAAAAATTGTCATTCGTGAGAAGCTTCTTCGTTCGGCTAGAAAGTCGCTGAAAAGAGGGACGTGAGCCACGCTTTCTTGAGTAGATTCCAAAAAATACAACAATGACCCACAGTCTTGCCCCTTGTAGCTCTCAGCGATCGCGGAAATTCTAGGATGGAATAGAGTAAAGTTATGTGTGGATTAAACGGAATATTTGCGTATCGCGCGGAGGCAGCGCCCCCGAGCCGAGAAGAACTAATTATGTCTCGAGACCACATGGCGCCGCGGGGGCCAGATGGTTGCGGCGAGTGGTGGGATAAAACAGAGAGGCTGGGCTTGGGCCACAGACGATTGGCTATAATTGAGTTGACTGATTTGGGTCATCAACCGATGGAAGATGATCAGGAGAACGTGATCGTCTTTAACGGCGAGATATACAATTTTCGGGAAATTAGATCCGAACTAAAGAAGCGAGGTTTTCACTTTCGATCCGACTCTGATACGGAAGTCTTGCTTAAGGCGTATCAGTATTACGGGCGGGATTTTTTGAAGCACCTTCGCGGAATGTACGCGTTAGCCCTCTGGGATCAAAAAAAACAATCTCTACTACTCGCCAGAGATCCGTTCGGAATTAAACCCTTATACATTCACGATTGCGGCACCACGTTACGCTTCTCGAGCCAAGTGAAATCACTTTTAGCTGGCCGAGCGATACCCCGGGAAATTGATGAAGCCGGGCTCGTGGGCTTTTTTCTGTTCGGAAGTGTCCCCGAACCGTTCACCATAATCAAGAATATCAAGTCAGTGCCGGCTGGGCATTCCATATTGTTCAGTATCGACGGACCGAATGAAGAGCCGAAGCCGTTTTGTCTAGTTGCAGATGAACTGGCGCGATTGGAGAAGAAGCCTGTATCTCAAACCGAACTTGATAGTGAAGTATCGAAAGCGGTGCGAGATAGCATCAGAGCCCATTTCATTGCAGACGTAGATGTCGGGGTTTTTCTTTCCGCAGGAGTGGACTCATGCGCGTTGCTTGGAGCCTCGAGACAATCTCATGGACAAGAACTGCAAGCAGTCACCCTTGGTTTTGACTCATTTGAGAACACCTCAGACGACGAGGTGCCCTGGGCATCTAAAGTTGCGGACTTATACGGCGCTAAGCACCATATCGCGCGCATTACCCAATCAGATTTTGATCAAAATTTGGAGAGTATCTTCGCCTCGATGGATCAGCCATCCATCGATGGATTGAATACGTGGTTCGTAGCCAAAGCTGCGCGTGAGGCAGGGCTTAAGGTTGCAATTTCCGGGTTAGGGGGAGATGAACTGTTAGCCGGATATCCAGGGTTTAAAACTATACCAAGGCTGCATTTGATTGGACGCGCTATCAACGCGTTTCCGTTAGGACGTAACATTGCGCAGTCATTCATTTCGATATCGCGACTAGCAAGAACAAAGCCCAAACTTCACGGTCTACCTTGCTATGGTGGCTCATTCGATGGGGCTTACTTGCTCTATAGAGCTCTCTTTCTAGTTGATGAGCTGGATCAGTTTATCGATCCAATGGCGCTGCGCGAAGGAATTGAGACCTTGTCCGCGCATTGGGCGCAGTCGCAGCAAAACTGTGTCCTACCTTCGTCCTCAAACTCTAGGATCTCTGCGTTGGAGTATGTCACCTACACGCAAAGCCAGTTGCTAAGAGACGCCGATTGGGCGGGAATGGCTCAATCGATCGAAATTCGAACGCCGTTGTTGGACATTGAACTGTTGCGTGAAGTCGGACCATTTTTGCCCAAAATAAAGAATAAACAGGGCAAAGCGGCATTGGCAGCGACGCCATCGACTGCGCTTCCCGAACAACTGGTGAAACGCCCCAAAACTGGTTTTGTCGTTCCGACCGCGAAGTGGATGAACAATGCATTGCCGGTCAACGAAAGGTCTGGAACCAACGATTCAATTTCTAAGGGACAAGCGTCGCGAAACTGGGCCAAATTCGTTGCTGAAAAATACAAAAGAAGTCTTGAGGCTCTTGTTTGACCGACTTCACCTATTTCGTGTGTTCTGTTTATGTTAAATTCTAGAGCAGTCATTATGCGTTCAAAGGGTCATCTCGTCGAGCTGCTCGGTTCTGACTATATACGAGGTATCGCTTTGCTATCTGGCGGGCAGGCGACCGCGGCACTAATACCGATTTTCTCGGCCCCCGTGTTAGGGCGGATTTATTCACCAGCAGACTATGTGCTGTTAGCAATCTTTATTTCTGTATCTCAGCTTTTCGTCGTGGTCGCCTCCCTGCAGTACCGCCATGCTATAATTGCGGAGAAATCGGATAGGCGCGCGCTGACAGCGCTTGGATTGTGCATTTCGCTGAACGCTATAATTGCGAGCGTTGTTCTGCTGGCGGTGGTTTCGTTTTTCCTGATAAAACGAGAATTATTTACGGTGTTTCAAAACGGTTGGTGGCTGCTGTTCTTACCACTTTCGGTGCTTGTAAATAGTTTCATGCTAGCGGTTTCGACTTATGCAAATCGGTTGGAAAGGTATAAGATTATGACCTCCATCCAGATCGTCGCGGCTTTGCTGTCTGTGGTCGTTCCGATCTGGCTGGGTTTGTTGGGGTGGGGCGGCAATGGGCTGATGACGGCGTTAATGATCAGTCAGATAGCCGCTGCCGCGCTTTATGTGAGTTGGTTGTTTGCAGACATTGGTTCCAATAAGCGCAGGATAGCGTCTTATAGAGAGCTAAAAATATCGGCTCTTCGAAATCGAAGATTTCCGTTCTTTACCCTGCCCGGTGTCTTGCTGAGCTCAATGTCGATGCAAGTGCCGATTTTTGCGTTGACTTTTTTGGGGGCTGAAACCGCGCTTGGAGCGTTCAATCGGGCGAGATCGCTCGTGAGCATGCCGAGTACGTTAATGGGCGAAGCTGTGGGGCAGGGGTTTCGGGCTAGAGCTTCACGCCAGTATCGCGAAACTGGAACCTGTCGGACGCTCATGGTGAAATCGATGTTGGGAATGTCGCTGTTAGGTTTCTTCCCTTTCGGCGTTTTATTCGTTTGGGGCGAACCTGTCATCGCGCTGTATTTGGGACCTGAGTGGAAAATCGCAGGCACCATAGCTACGATTTTGGCTCCAATGTTGTATTTACGATTTATCTCGGCCCCGTTCGGTGCCGTTTTTCAGTTCACGGGAAGACAGAAGCTAGCATTCAAACTGAACGTTGTCTTCTCGATTTTAATAATCTCTTCAGTGTCGTATTGCCTCTACATCGGTGTAGACGCGCTTGGTGTCATAACTGCCTTCAGCGTTGCCTATGCTGCAGTGCATACCGTTCAATTGATCACTTCTATAGTTATTAGTTAGACCATACTAGAAGAACGCGTCTTTGTAATTATGAACGACTTATCTCAAATAGAGTGGAGCGGCGCGGTTGGAAGCGGGACAGCGCTTAAAAGCCTGGTGGGAAGATCGAAAACCACGCGAAATTTTGCGCGTCAAACTAATGCTAACTTTATTGATAAGGCGCGATTGTTGTTTATGAGATCCGAACGCAGCTCACGTGGTCTGGACTTATGCAAGACGTAACTTCGATAATCATTCCATGCTACAACGCAGAGGACACGATTGACCGAGCGGTTGAAAGCGCGCTGGCTCAGACATATCCAAAGACAGAGATAATTGTTGTGGATGATGGGTCCACGGACAGTTCTTTCGAAAGGCTCTCGAGGTTTGGAGGTGTCCTCAAGATAATTCGTGAGATCAATCGAGGTGGAGGGGCTGCAAGGAACATCGGTCTCAAGGCTGCGCGTGGAGAGTTCATTCAGTTTCTCGATGCGGATGATGAACTGCTTCCTGAAAAGATCGAGCGATGTATGGATTCAGCTAAATTATCAGATTCTAGTTACATTCCCGTATCGGACTGGACGAGAAAAATGATAGAATCTGATGCGCCATTAGAGCAGTTTTCTTTTGAAACCAATGAAGGCCGTGAGTTTGAAAATGTTCTTAGGAAGACGCTAACCACGTCGTCACCGCTACATCGAAAAACAAGTCTATTGGCTATTGGCGGATTTCGAGAGCACTTAAAATGCTGCCAGGAAAAGGACCTGCATATCCGCCTGTTCGTGCGGGGGTTTCGTTTCGCCAGAGTTCCGTTCGATGGCGTTATACAATATGAGACTGCTGGATCAGTGTCTTCTGACACTACTCGAGTACTGCTCCAGCGCAGGGAAGTGTTTCGGAACGTTGCGAACTTATTAAATGGCCTCGAACCCAAGTTTGAATGGAGAAAGCCGCTCGCGTGCGCATTGGCCGTGGATGCATTCGACCTCATAAATCTTGGTTGCTTAGACTCCCACGAGGCGAATTTGCTACTTGCGAGCGAGCTGGATCCGAACGCCGAATATGTGTCGTGCATTCCCAATAGAGTATTGCGCCTCGTGGCCAAAACAGCCGGAGCACTTCGTGCAGCGCACTTCTATGCGCTCTCAAAACGACTCGGCTGATTAGCGCTAGAAGATCAACAAATTTACAGTTCAAGTATATCGAAAAAATTTATTCGGAGTGGAATATGAAAGTTAGCGTATTTGGTCTCGGATATGTCGGCGCAGTCAGCTCTGGCTGTTTAGCAGAGTTGGGGCATAGCGTGATCGGCGTGGACGTAAACCATAGTAAGGTAAAACTCGTTCAAGAAGGTACGTCGCCGATTGTTGAGGAAGAAATCGGTGAGTTAATCGCCAAACACGTCGCAACTGGAAAATTGACGGCGACCGTTGATCCCGTCGCGGCAGTTTCGGACTCAGATATTGCTTTCCTATGTGTAGGAACGCCATCGGACAAAAATGGAGGTGTGAACAGCGAATACCTTGAGAGAGCATGTGTTGAAATAGGCCGTGCATTGCGGGAGCACCACTCCGCTTACTACGCTGTCTTTAATCGCTCCACTTGCCTACCCGATGTTCATGCAAAGTTGGTGGACATTTTGGTTAAAGAGTCTGGCCGCGCGCTCGGAGAGAGCATCGGGTATATTTGCCATCCCGAATTTCTAAGAGAAGGCGAGGCCGTGTCGGATTTTTTCTCTCCCCCCAAAATAGTTTTTGGAGTTTCCGACGACCTCGCGGCCAGTATGTGTGGCGATCTTTATCCCGGGATTAGCGCAGAGACTTTTTATTCATCGATTCCAGTTGCAGCGATGATTAAGTACTCCGACAATTGCTTTCACGCGATAAAGGTCACTTTCGGAAACGAAATAGGGGCGTTGTGCAAGTCATTTGACGTCGACTCGCACGAAGTAATGAGTATCTTTTGCAAGGACCGAGTCCTCAATATTTCTGATAAGTATTTGCGCCCTGGTTTTGCATTTGGCGGTTCATGTCTGCCGAAAGATTTGCGGGCAGTTGCCAACAGCGCGCACAAGAACTTTGTAGAATTGCCACTTCTCAATTCGGCGCTCAAGTCCAATCGCGCTCAAGTGGAGGCGGTGTGCGATCGGTTTTCAGATATGCAGCCGGCGCAGATTGGCATCGTCGGGTTGGCGTTCAAGGAACGCACTGACGATGTAAGGGAATCTCCCATGGTCTACTTGGCTGAACAGCTGAGCGGCAAAGGGCATAAAGTCTCTATTTATGATAGCCATATTAAGTCAACGAAGAATTTGGTTGGGCAGAATAAAGCCTTTCTAGAAAGTGCGGCGGGGCATCTACGAGATAAGCTCGTTGACTCACTTGAAGAAGCTATAGTCGGTTCCGATTTTTTGATAGTCGCTCACAAACTGTCCAATGAGGATTGGGAAACCGTAGAGATACCGTCGGAACTTACGATCATAGATTTGGTGAATGTCATTGAGTTGAAGAAGGCACCGAAATACAACGGTTTATATTGGTGAGCAACTTTGAATAAAATATTGTTCTTCAAGCAGTTGTTTCCGTATCCAATTCGATCCGGAACCGACGCCAACACAGATAGTTTGCTTCGATTTTTGTCTCAGGACAATGAAGTCCACTTCGTGTCTTTAGACGATGGGAATATAGTGGAATCGGATAAATCTATTTTGGAAGAAAGTATTGGTAAACTTAGCCTTATTCGGCCTCACAATACACGGTCCAGAATCGAAAAATACGCGTACGCGATCTGGAATCGAATCGTTGCATTCATAAAGGGTGTGCCAATTGCTGTGCAATACTTGAACACAGTTCCGATAAACAAAGAATTACATCAGTTGAATGAGGATCACAGCCACGACGTATTGGTTATCGCCTATTGGAACGCGCTGCGCAAAGTAAAGTGTTTTAAGAACATACCTTTCAAAATAGCTCATCTTCATGATGCGAATTTCTTAGATGCAAAACGCCGAGCGGACATCTCAGTGGATGCAGTGGAAAAGCGAAAGCTAGCAGAGTTATCAAGGCGTCTTAAAGACTACGAAAAAAATGCGCTGGCTGATTTCGACCGCATAATTGTGCAGAATCCTGCAGAAGCAAAGGTGTACCAGAAACTTTTGCCGGGTAAGGATGTGCGCGTGTTCCCAGTGCTTGTCGATACAGACAAGATCAAACCACATTCAACGGGTGAAGAATCCAATCTCCTTTTGCTGGGCAATTTTAAGCATCATCCGAACGTGGATAGCGCTCACTATGTCGCACGAACAATTTTGCCCCAAGTGCGAGAAAGAAACAGCGACGCTAGGCTATCCATAGTTGGACACCACGCGAAGACGGAACTCGCTGATCTGGTTGGTCTGGACGGCGTCGATGTGATTGGTCCCGTGCCAAATTTACAGGACGTCTTCTGTTCGCACTCGGTGTTCGTTGCTCCCATGAGGGTGGGTACTGGGATAAAAATCAAAATCTTGGAAGCCATGGCTGCCGGAATGGCAGTGGTAACAAATTCGCTTGGGGCCGAAGCATTATCGGTGAAGTCAGGTCAGCAATTAGAGATCAGAGATGATGCCCACGGGATGTCGGAGGTTATAGCGAGCCTTATCAGCGACCCGCAGCGACGACGGCTCTTAGGGGCAGCCGCTCGCAAATTTATTGAAGACCACCATAGCGCCAATGGTGTCGCTCCGTTAATCAACTCTCTTTACCGACCGGACTAAGAGCTTGCCGAAAATACTTTACGTGTGTGACGGAATATCTCCTTGGGTCGTTGGAGGCATGCAGTCTGTTTCTAGGCGGCATTTAGGCTGGCTTCGAGAATTGGGATTTGAGGTAGTTGCGGTAACCAGCCGAAACCAGCCGACTGGAGATATAAGTTTTGCGTCCAAAATTGAATTTGTGGCGTGGCCAGAAAAATCACTAATTCACAAACTGGATCCTCGAAAATACGCCAAACAGCTGATATCGTTTAGCGAACGTGCTGCAGGTCTAATCGACGTTCATTCGCCAAACTTGATCTATAGCGAAGGTCCATTGCTAACTGCATATCTAGACCGCCCTCGGGAAAAACGGGTCCCGGTGATATTCCATCCACATGGTTTGGAAATGTATCAACGGACTGGATCGATCATAAACGATTTGCGGCTGCAGCCGCTCAGGTCATTGGTTCGAAAGCACGCGCACGCATCGCAAGTCACGTTAAGCCAAGGCGGTCGATTGGATGGGATCTTGCTCGAGGACGTTGGCATCAGTAAGGACCGGATCGAGCGGCTGCCAAATTGCACGCCCGCCAACTTTGCCTATGCCGCAGGACCGCGCACTAAAAACAAGGGGCGCTTTCTATTCGTTGGGCGCGATGAGGTGCGCAAGGGGTTGCGAACCTTGATTCGAGCAGTTGCGGACGTGAAAGGCGCACAGCTCGATATCGTTGGAGGTTCCAAACGGCTCGATCGATTGCCCGGTCGATTTGCGATACATGGTGAGATTACCAATAGAAGTCGACTTCGAGCGATTTATGATGAGGTTGATTTTTTGGTTGTTCCCAGTCTTGCTGAGGGGATGCCGACGGTGATCCTCGAAGCGTTCTCTGCCGGATTGCCTGTGATAGCGACAGATGTTGGAGCGGTCGCGGCAGTCATAAAGGATGGGCAAAACGGCTTTTTAATCCCTAGAGCTGATTATGCTGCGCTCCGTGAGGCACTGATCAAAGCGAAAGAGCTGACGAATCCCGCTTACACTAAACTCTCATTGAGCGCGTTAGATATGGCTAAAAACGTTTTCTCGCCAATGTCCGTTCGAATGCGGCTTGATAGTATCGTTCGAAGGCTGCTCCTGGGAGACGTCATGGGTGAAACGGAATGAAGGAGGGGGCGTTCTGTGGGCCACTCACTTAAGTTATTTTATCTTGATGATATTCCGACACCCTATCGGACGGATGTGTTCGAAAAAATTAATCAAAAATGGCAAGGTGAATTTTCTATTGGCTTTTGCGCAGAAAGCGAACCAGGGCGCAAATTTGATCTTGATTTATCGTCCTTGAACGCGGAAATTTTACCTGGATACCAGTGGCGCCCTCATGGGCAGGTCAATCCATTTTCGATTAAGTGGAGCCCTGGAATTGCTGATACACTGGATCGATTTGCGCCCGATGTAGTTGTTCTTTCCGGTTACACTCATCCCACGATGATGCGCGCAGCGAGATGGTGCATTAATTCGAATGTGCCATATGCAGTTGCTTGCGAGACGAGCGAAAAGAGCACAACCACCAATGGCGCGAGATGGGTTGCACGCCGTTTGTTATCAAGTTGGATTGTTAGGAACATGGCATTTGGTTTGCCCGTCGGCAGTGAAGCTGCAAACTACTTAAAAATGTTCGGACCCAGTGATGCGCCGATGTATGATTTTCCGAATACGCCGGACACCAAGGTATTTTCTGATGCCGCCGACGAAATGAAATCCGATTCTGAACTGGAAGCCGCCGTTCGAGCAAAACACGGTTTAAGGCCTGGTAGCTTATTGTTTACGTTCGTCGGCAGGCTTATAGAAGCGAAGCGCCCATTGGACGCCATTCGCGCGTTCAAACGGTTACCAAAGACATATGATTGCTCTCTTGTGATTGTCGGCGATGGCCCGCTAATGGACGAAGTGAAGCAAGAGGTTCTCTCAGACAGCAGAATTATTGCAACGGGTTGGCTTAGCGAAAAAGCGGAAATTGCGAACTTGCTGGCTGTATCTTCTGTTTTCCTGTTGCCCTCAACGCACGAACCGTGGGGTGCTGTGGTTAACGAAGCCATGGCTGGTGGAAACTGTGTAATCGGAACTGAGAAGGTTGGGGCCGCTGCCGAGCTTATCAAGTCTGGGAAAAATGGGTTCGTCGTACCGGTTGCAGATATAGAGGCGATTTCCAAAACGATGCTCGAGCTGGCATCTAATCCGCAGTTGATCGCGGAGATCGGTGAGCAAGCCCAAATCACGGCGGCAACCAAAGGTGCAGATTTTGCGAGTAGGAACTTGATTGAAGGTGCGCTGAAAGCTGTTACGGGTGAACGTCTTTAGAAAAATGACTTTTGGTTAACAGCTCATGATGCGGGCTGTCAGCCGAACCAAAGAAAGAGCTAAACGGGAATTTGGCCTTAGAACTTAGACCTGTTTACGAGATTTCTCAGCAATTCTTCTGTTTTTGTGCTCACAATGGTTTGGGTTGGTCCATTGAAATGTAATGGTACGATAGAACCCAGCGAGGATTGGAATTGACCTACAGCAAAAGCGCCGAATTTCGATTGAAAAGTCTGCGCGGTAAGAGACGCACAGCAGTTAATGCCGATGGTGCGGTATCGAAGCCTGTTAGGGTTTTGCTGTACCTGTACTACATGATCTTTGCGGCTTCGAATGTTTACGACTGGGGGTTGTCTCAACAGTTAACGCTGTACAAATGGGCACCGCTGCTAATTATCGCGTTGCTTCTTTTATTGATGACGCTCAGCAAAGTTCGCGCAAACCTATACGCTGGAGTAGTTCTCGTTCCGATCTACATCGTTTCGTTTTTGGCTTTCAGCACATATTTAAACATAGGAAATTTTGCCAGCTTTATAGTTTTAGTAAGTCTAGTACTGACGTTTTGGGTGGCCTTATACCTTGGCGCGACTGTCGAACGAATGACAACGACTGTACAGGTTGTGAAGCATGTAGGTATTCTGATAATCGGAACGTCCTTCGTGCTTTATTGTATGGATATCAATCTTGGACGAGCTCAACCGCGATTCAGTGGATGGATTGATAACCCGAATACACTTGGACAGTTAATCGTTCCATCTTTGGTTATTGTTTTGTGGGAACTAATCAACCAACAAAAAAAAGTGTTACTCCTAATTTCGGTTCTATTGGCGGGGGTTTGGATTCTGATTGAAACAGAGTCTCGAGCCTCTTTGGGTTGGTTTGCGGTGTCGGCATCTCTCCTTTTTATCATTCGTATAAAATCGCAAGCAGCAGTATTTTTCTGTTCACTTATGGTGCTGCTAAGCGCCTCTGCCAGCGATTACTTTCTGGAGCGAACCGTTGACGTCGTTGCTAGAGGTGAAACAAGTCCAGAGATCTCGTTGCTGAGCGGTAGAGATGAGGTATGGACATTCGCGGCAGAGAAAATTCGAGAAAAACCACTCTTTGGACACGGAAGCGGATCATCCGAGCCGTTGGTGCGCGTACACTATTCTCGGTTTTTGAACCACACTGGTGAACAAGTTCATTCTTCATACTTAACTGCAGCGCTCGAGGGAGGGCTGCTAGTTGCTTTGATTTTGGTGGTTAGTCTAATTGTTGCGTGTGGACGCGCTTACACTCAGTCCAGAAATGTCGTTCGTTATCACACTAGTCAACAACAACGTAATATTGCGCGGCTTTCATTCGCCTTGTTAGTTGGGGCGGCTTTTCATGGATTGTTCGAGACGTGGTTCCTCTCGGCGGGAAACACTAACACACTCTGGTTTTGGGCGTTGACATTGGGAGTTTTGTCGCAGCGCAAAGTGACAGGCTCTAGAAGGTATTTGATGTGAAAATATTTTTGGCAGGCACAAGTTTTAAGCGCGCTTATGGTGGCCCAGCGGTTTCAGTCCCTAGCTTGGCCGCCAGTCTCTCAAGACTCGGTATCGAGGTGGGGATTTGGGCGCCAGATGGCTCGGCAAGCCTCGCTCGAAAGGACTTCTTTCGCGAAGCGTCGTCTACTGTTGCTGTCTTCGATCAAGACTTGGATACTGCTTTAACGCAATTTGGCACACCCGATGTCATCCACGATAACGGTATCTGGTTACCGCATAATCACAGACTGGCCAATATCGCTCGCAAACGGGAAATTCCCAGAGTCATCACTATTAGGGGTATGTTGGAACCGTGGGCAATTCAATACAGACCTTGGAAGAAAAAAGCCGCATGGACACTTTATCAGAAAAGGGATTTGCAGTCTGCCGGCGTTCTTCATGCAACATCTGAGGCAGAACGTCTTCATATCATCTCGCTGGGATTGACTAGTCCAGTTCGGGTTATACCAAACGGAGTTTCTTTACCGGACCTAAGTAGTCGCAAACATTTTTCGGTGGGAACAGTCCATCCGACAATACTGTTTCTAGGCCGGCTTCACCCGAAAAAAGGGATCCCCATGCTATTGCATGCTTGGGCGGAGTTGAAGACCAAGCCGTGGAGATTGAGAATAGTCGGGCCCTCTGAGAACGGATACGATGCAGAACTGTTGAAAACTATATCCGCGCTCGGTTTGGAAGGATCAACGGAGCTCGTAGGGCCGAAATTCGGAACTGAGAAAGCCAACGAGTATCTCGCAGCACAGTTGTTTGTGCTTCCGACTTATTCTGAAAATTTTGGAATATCAGTCGCAGAAGCGATGTCGTATGGTTTACCGGTTATTACTACTACCGGCGCCCCATGGAGTATTATCGCGAAGAAAAATGCCGGTTGGCAGGTTGAACCAACCAAAGAAGCTCTCAAAACAGCTTTAGCCAGCGCTTTGTCCTCAACCATGGAGGATCTTGAGGTGAAAGGAAGCAATGGCAGAAAAATAGTGCATTCTGAGTATTCGTGGGAAGGGATCGCTTCTTCTATGCATGAATTATACATCGAAGCGAGGAATTTAACGCCATGCGATTGAGAGATTTCGATAATAGCGATTTTTTCAGAGGTGCCCATGCGTTTTTAGAATCGCTATGGATCGCTGTCCAGTTTTTGGTCTTACGTTCGCCCATCCCTGGTTCATTTCAGCGCGTGGTTTGTCTCAGAATTTTCGGGGCGGATATTGGTCGGGGTGTGGTGATCAAACCCGGCGTGAAAATTAAGTTTCCTTGGAAGCTGTCGATTGGTGACTACACTTGGATCGGTGAAGGCGCCTGGATAGATAACTTAGCCAAAGTGTCAGTTGGATCTAATTGTTGTATATCTCAAGGCGCTTACTTGTGCACCGGAAGTCACGATTGGTCTTCTAGCCGGTTTGATTTGATAACGAAGCAAATTACCCTCAATGATAAGTGCTGGATTGGCGCAAAATCGACTCTTTCGCCTGGTGTTGAGATTGGAGAAGGAGCCGTGGTAGCACTCGGAAGCGTCATGCTGACGGACGCCGATCCATGGTTTGTCTATTCCGGGGCGCCGGCAGTCCGACGAAAACAACGCGTTGTCCTGGAGTAAGACAGTTCGACAAAAACCAGCAAATTTGGGCGGACGATGGCAGCTCGATCCTAGAGAAATGGCTTTGCCTACTTCTCGATCGAACTCTGACAAAGATTTTTCTAGCGTGTGCGTGGCAAAGCGTAACGATCCATGCTTCTTCATAAAAAGAGTACAAGTTATCGAGGTAAGTCATTGCACCTAAAATACCGCTCCGACATCGATGGCCTTCGGGGAATTGCCGTTTTACTCGTAGTCCTATTCCATTGTGGCATTGAGCAATTTTCTGGTGGATATATCGGCGTTGATATTTTTTTTGTTATCAGTGGATATCTTATAACTGGTATCGTGCTCGGCGAGATCGATAACGATCGTTTTTCCATTTCCAAATTTTATCTTCGACGCATCAAACGCCTCCTGCCAGCTTATTTTGCTATGTTGCTCGTGGTATCCTCATTTGCGTTTGTACTATTCACACCAGAAGACCTTTCGAACTACGCTTTGAGCGCGATATCAAGTACGCTCTACTTTTCAAATGTGTACTTTTGGAGAACAACAGACTACTTCTCTCTGTCGGCGGAGTTCCAACCGTTACTGCATACTTGGTCGCTCTCCATCGAAGAGCAGTTTTACGTCTTAACTCCGATCTTTGCGTTGATGGTTACGCGCTTGCGTCGAAGTTCGTTGGTAGTTTTGCTTAGTTTTGCGTTGTTTTCCTCGCTCGTGACTTGCTATTTGGTATTTTCAAGGTCAGAGCTGGCATCATTCTATTTGCTTCACACTCGAGCATGGGAACTGCTTTTTGGTGCTGTGATCGCGGTGCTTCCACGAGTGAAATTTGGTCATGGAATTATCGTAGAGAGCATTAGAGGTCTCGCGTTGTTGGCGATCTTAATACCAGCGGTGACTTTGCAAAAAGGTGGAATATCACCCAGTGTTTACGCCTTTTTTCCGTGCTTAGGCACCTCGGTGATTATCTATCTTGGATTCTCAAATAAAAGTCTGGTTTCCGGATTATTGGGGAGTGCGATTTTAGTGGGTCTCGGTTTGATTTCGTACTCACTTTATCTTTGGCATTGGCCTGTTCTTGCGCTGTGGAGATACGTTCTTGGTACTGTAGAACTCGACGCCATCAGTATACTTGCCTGCATATCAGTTTCTGTATTCGTATCTTGGTTGTCTTGGAAGTGGGTTGAGAATCCATTCAGACGCGGGAAAATTGGATCGGCTAATCCCAAAACACTGTTCATCGCCGCCACCGCCGCCTCGCTTGTTGCGATCCTTCCATTATCGGCTTCTTGGTTGAATGACGGTTTCCCCGAAAGGTTCTCAGCTGAAACTAGCGTTTTTGTACAGGCTAGCGCATTAGGAAATCCAAGACGCGACGAGTGTTTTGGTCGCTCAATAGCTGAGTCATTGTGTACTTTTGGTGCGTCTACAAAAGCACCCACAGTGCTTATTTGGGGAGATAGTCACGCTGACGCAGCCTTTCCTGGGTTTGGCGTAGCTGCAAAAAAATCAGGTGTTGCTGGGGTGTTTGCTGGAAGCACTGGCTGTCCTCCACTACCGCACGTTCAGGCTCGACGAGGGTGCGAGGAGTACAATGACGAGGTTCTAAAGTACATAGCATCAAACCCATCAATCGAGAGCGTAGTATTAATCGCGCGCTGGCCGCTGCGAAATGAACCTGAATCGTTAAAGGGTGAAGTCAATTTACCTGGGCTTTTGCGTTCTTCGCACTATCAAGTTTCGGCTGATACGGCAGTGAGGGGGAACGGTCTGAACAAAGGGTATATTGAAGCCTCGTTAGACGACCTGATCGGAGATCTTTCAATTAAGAATATCGATGTTCACGTAATCTACGGTCTACCCGAGTACAAATTTGATGTGCCGAGACGGCTGTTCATGGAGAAACGCTTGGGGTTTCAGGTGCCCAGTCCGTTGATTAAATCCGATGTAGATCTAATATTTGAAGAGATAGAGGGGGTGATGGGTGATCTAGCAGACCGCCATCCTTCCATCCGCCTGTACAATTTGTCATCGATGATATGTGCTTACGAATGCGAGATTGAGCGAGATGGCTTTTCGCTCTATCGGGATGGAAACCACTTGAGTGAATTCGGATCTGTTAGCTTATTGGGGCCAGTATTCGAAGATATATTCGTTCGGCAGCAATGATCCGATTCGGCAATGTCGATGTCGAAGGTTTTAACCAAATTCAGCAAAGCTTACCTGCTCGATTTGACAGAAAGTAAGTACGCAGCTTGCTTAGCTGAACCAAAGACACGTTTGCGCGGAGTATACTGCTTGAGCCTCGTTGACCATCCAGTCGCTAGCGGCGTTGTTCATCAAGGATGCGATCGCCAGTGAGCGCATGCTAAAGTCAGACGCCACCCATAAATCCTAGGTCAGCATCTCGAAAATTACTCAAATTTGGCATGGCGACGTTTAGCTCCGATTTATCTAAGCCGAACCAAGATCCCATCGTTGCGGCATATTGCTCGACCGAAGTTGTTGGGATCAATCGGCCCCTAGACTTAGTATAAGCCTCACTCCTAACTTCTGGTTCGGGGATTTCGCCATACAGCCATTTTCCGCGCACTTGGCCGCCCGCAACAATTTGGTGACCACCCCAGCCGTGATCAGTTCCATTACCATTGTCAATGAGCGTCCGCCCAAAATCGGAAGCTGTGAAAACGACGACATTGTCCCACTCGCCGATTTCAATCATTGCGTTGCGAAATGCCGAAATCGCTTCCGCCAGCTCTAGATGACCGCGACTTATACTTTCTGACTGATTTGAGTGAGTATCAAATCCACCCATCGAGCAATAGAACATTTGCCGGGAGACATTGAGGAATGGGTGGACCTTGATCGTTTCTGCCACGGAACGAAGTTGGTTCGATAGCAGCGTTTTTGGAAACTGCGTATTGAACGGAGTACCTTGAGCTTTAGCTTCGGCGAAACTCTCGCTGTTCCGGACAGCCCTAGCCGTTAAACTAGCGAAGTCCTGTTCGAACACGCTGTCATTTTGGAAGTCCTGTCGAGACAGAAACTCGCGAATCTTTGCACGTGGCGCATCGAACTCCCTGGTGGTTCCGAGATAGCTATGGTTGGCATACAAATGCGGTTCTCTGACCACTCCGCCTGTCGCAACTTTAAATTGTGTGACGTCTTGTCCCGCCAAAAATACATCGTTTGCAGTAGCAGAGATGGCTGAGAAGACTCGGTTTTGGTTTGGATTGGAAGCGACGATCTGATCCATGAACCGCCCCCCCCAGCCATGCCGAATGCCTTCTACTCCAAACGACATCCAGGTCGACTGCTGATCGTTATGCGAGAATAATCGCTTTGGTAGGATAGCGGTTCCGGCATCCATTGATTGGCGTGTCGTTGGTTCAATCAAAGGTCCCACGTTTCCAACCACAGCCAGATCGCCTCCGTTGAACATAGAGTGCAAGGGCGTCAACTCTCGTGGAAGTGCAAATTGACGACCGCCCAGATCACTCGCGTTCTCGAAATTCAACGGAAGTAGGTTTGCACGATTCCGCGTTGAATTCTCTGATTCGTGTTGGTAGGAAGCGAATAAGTTTGAGCGAACAGACCGAAGCTGCCCATAAGACTGCTCGTCGAATGGCAGGAGAGTATCTGCTCCGTCCATACCGCCTTTGAGAAAAATACAAATCATCGCTTTGTATCCGCTCGTATCGGCTGCCCAAGCGTCATTGAAACCGAGCCCAGAGAGAGAGCTTATGCTGGTTGCGAAGCCAGCCGTGCCGAGACCTGCAAGAACGTGGCGCCTCGAAATATTAGCCATTAAAAATTCTCCCTAAGGTGCCTAGTAAACGACAGCGTATGCTGGCGAGTTAAGAACGAGGCTGATAGTCGTTTTTACAATTTTTTCGTTGTGAACGGCGATTTCGGCAGCTGTTTTAGGATGTACCTCGATCGTCCGTAGAATTTGAGCGATCTCGGCGATATCGGCTTTCTGACTATTCGTCATTCGCCCCGCCGTTAATAGAGTATCCAGGTGTTCAACTAGAGCCATGGGATCGTCGACCAAGGCAACCTCGTCAGAGTAGTCGGGATGATAGGTTACGATACTACTGTCCCTTTGCCTTGCCCGATCGAAGGCGAATTCAGTCATGAAATTCAAATAACCAACCGAGCTGGTCTCATTTATTATTTGGAACTCCGGGACGGTGATATTTGCATCGCCCGCGTTAGTTCCTGGCGCCACGTAACCAGGTCGATAGAAGTTAAACACTGACGGTGAGCTAAATGCCTGTTGTCCGAGGGAATTGTCAGTGCCTGAGGTATCGGATAGCTTCAGTTCGTTGAAAGCGTTGAGCCCGGACACGTTGAACGCTCGAGCCCAATGCGCAAATCGCAAAATCGGCTCTCGCACCTTGCCAGTTGCCATAGTGAGGTCATCTTCCGATTTTGCAAAATGGCTTGGGTGTAGGAGAATGGCGGCGAGAGTAGCTGAAAGATCGCCGCGTTCGCCTGTACCGAATTTCTGACCCCGTTCAGCCGTGTACTCACCATTGTCGAACGCTAGTGCGACGCTCTCGATGTACTCGGGCGAAGGGTCCGATTGCGTGAACCGCTGAATCAGCAAGCGTGAAATGAATGGTGCGAGATTCGGGTGATCAAAAATTTCATTTAGCGCTATTTGGATACTTTCATCGCCAGTAGTGCCCTCAGCGATTGTCGTGCCTAGAAAAGTCTTTGTAGCCTCCGAATGGTGCTCTGGATACATGATCATCGGGCGGGTGTTGTCGCCCTCGTTTTGTCGGAAAAATTCGCCACCAGCCCACGACAACCCGGTGAATACTCGAGCCAATCCTTCTATGTCCTCATTTGTGTAGGTTTCGATCTGTTGACCCAATGCATCTAGTTTTGTCGAGCCATCCATATTCAGTTCTACGAGACCGATGGAGAACAGTTGCAAAATCTCTCTGGCATAGTTTTCGTCGGGCATTCGACCAGTGGTTGGATCTGCTTTGCGATTTCCCAAATATGTTAGCCATTGACCCATCGCGGGCGAGTATGTGACCTCTTCAAGGACATCACGATAATTACCAAACGCGTTACGAATGAGAATGTCTTGATAATGAGCGCGTAATACCTGATCGCTTTTGATGTCATCCGAATACACCAGGATTTGGGACAAAGCGAAGGCCATGCGTTGCCGCAGCTGGTCATTTGAGCCTATGATGTGATCCCAATAGGCAGCGTCAACAAAATTCTGTGGAATGCCTCCTCCGGTTTGATTCATTTGAGCTTCCACAGCGGGAAGGGTTAGATTAATTGGCTTGGAGAATTCGAGGACGAGCCAGTCAGCAGCATCACGACCAACTAAATCCGCGATTTCGGATTTTGAACCCCCGAAGGTTGCGAGCGAGAGGAAACGGCTCGCGTCGAGATCGGAGTTTATTTTAGTTGCAGGTTCGACTGGAGGCGGTTGTGAATTTGTATCGCCATCGTTCTGTTCCTCTGTGAGCGCGATCGGAGGAATTGATGGTTCTACGACTTCTGCTGGAACACACGCGGACAAAAATAGAGAGATAAGAAAAATTCCCATCAGTTCACGCTTTTTTGCTGGTGCCATCTCGCTGTGCCTTCAAACTATCACATAGGACTTCAGATCGTCTAGTTATCGAAAGAAAGCTAAATCTAGGTGTGGTAGAACTCAGAAATCACAGCTGCCAAATCACCTGTGGTTAACCTTTTCGGATTCGGCTATTGGGTTTTTGGATTTAGAGATACGCAACCAACGGGACCGTTAGCGGCGTATAGGACTTCTATTCTGCAGTTTGGTTGATACGCAAATTCGTTTTTAGTTAATCATGTGATGGCGCGCGGTTGGCAAGCCATTCGACCAGACCACCAGAAATTTCTTGAGGTTTTTGCGCTTCCCAATCGACATTACCCTCCAGGAGGTAGGGTCTTTTTTCTGTAACAAACCAGTCCCAACCGACTGCCCATAATCCCGAAAACTCTTTTTGAGCTTCTATACTGTAATGCGCAATTTCATTCCAGAATTTCACAACTGGAGCTTTACCTAATTCTTTTAATACTCGCTCTTCGTATGCGCCCGCATAGGGGTTTAGGCTAAGCGATGAATCGACGTTCTTGCAGATTTCTCCAGACATAACATTAACGCCTGCCAGAACTTCGTAGCTGTATTCCGGATGATAAGCTGAAGATTCCACAAACAATGGAATGCGCAGGTATGCTGAGTATATCAATGGTTGAATGCTGCTACCGATAGTGACGACTCTCAGCACAACTGTTTGATTTGGAGGCGCGACACTCGACAACAATTGGTCATTACTCAAACAAGGTTGAACAAGCACGTCATCGTTTCGTAGTAGGTCATCGAGAGCCGTCTGAATTTCTTCATCAGTTCGAATAGTCCTCCCGTCATGATGCATATGCCCAATCAATTGATCTTGTCTTTTTTCAATTGAGAATGCCCCAAGGCCTCTGAAACCCGATCTACTTTTCAAAAAAACGCCACTATGGCCACCGAAACGAATTTCTGCTGAAGCAATGCTTTTGCCCTTCTTCAATGACTGCATGGTAGGAACGCTAGGCAACCCGGCTGAGGTGCAACGCTGGGAAAACTTGAACTTATCCTGCATAACCGATTTGTCATCTTCACCGCATTTAGTGTTTCTCAGCCTATGAAGAGGTTTAACCTCTCGCGGAAATACAAAGTTTAGCGCGGTCTTGGGATCACGATATAATCTGAATCGATATATGCTTTGTGGATGGATGCAGTATCGTTTTGATAATTTCAGAATGGACCTTCGCTGATCCTCTATGGAAAGGCCCTCCTGTGCGGCAATGACCGCGCCGTAACGACTCAGGGCGTTATCGGTTGCCTGGGCGGCGAAAAACCATCGCCAGCGCACCGCGAGAAACCATTGCGACAACAACCAAATCATCCACGGCAGTCGTCCGCGTTGGGAGAACAAAACTTTTCTGTGAAAGTTATTACGTCCATCTTTGCGCCACATGAGGATACCAGAAGAGAGCAGGCCATATGGCATCCTCAACCTCCACAAAGTATGAAGCTTTCGCAATAGCAGTCGGACGTTTTGTAACAGTTCTAAGATCTCACTAAAATCGGGGCTCGACAAGTCAGTAAGCGGCAGATCATCGCTTTGTCTTATGCGAAATGTACCCCCCTATATCAAGCTCAAAACGGTTCTCGAATCATCCGCGTGCAGCCGACCGGCTTAAGCAGACCATTATACCGCCGCCTATTTGAGCGGCGCTGAATGAGGTTTGTGCACTAAGTGACAAAAATGTCCTTTCATCGAGGAAAAATCCCTGAAATTTCCGATATGAAGCTTTTGAGCGCTTGATTTTGAAGAAGATGGGGTTATTAACGATTCCTAGGGCCACAGAATGTTAAGGCTCATAATACTCTACTGAAGCAAATGGGGACCTCCATGGATACAAAAGTTAAGTACGAAGCGCCAAAATTGATTGAAGTTGGCTCGTTCGAAGAAATCACCAAAGGTAGCTCTGGTGGATCAGCAACGGACGCTTCTTTCCCTACGGATACGCCTTTCGCAAACCTCACCTTCTCGTAAGGGTAGGCGGGCCCCTAGGGTCAAATCAAATAAATCGTTTGATGGCGGTCGTTAGCGCGGCCGCCATCCTTTGTTGTGGTGGGGTTGAATGAAGTATCAGCAAACGAGAAACGAGGTTTTGCAAACCGAGGTCGAAGCCGGGTTGGCATTACTCGATGCAAGTTCAAATACATACTTCCTGTTGAATGCAACAGGATCAGTTATTTGGAATGAGCTATCAGAGAAAAAATCTGTCGATGAATTATGTTCTGCGATCGCTAGCAGGTTTGAGGTGTCAGTAGCCAATTGCAGAAATGATGTCGAAAACGTACTGAGTGCGTTAACCAACAAAGGATTGGTCGTGATTTCTGGAAATGAAAACCCGTAATCTATCTCTTGGCAGTTTCGTCGAAAAGTGCAACTTACACTGCCGTTTATTGCTTAGCCTTGTCTTGATAAGGTTGAGATTACGAATGTTTGGCTACAAGTCGATAGAACGTTCAACCGTCAAAGTTTCATCGAAAAAAAAACCTATCGACCCAGTCCGAGTGTCGCGAACAGTTTCTAGGATCGCAAAATTTGTCCCCGGCGCATTGTGTTTATGTCAGGCAATCGTCGCGCAACGACAATCAGCACGATTTGGGTACGAGACCACAATAAAAGTAGGTGTAAAGTCGAATGCGCAATCTCATCTGCTCGCGCATGCCTGGTTAATATATGAACAACGCGTAGTTCTTGGTGGAACTGATGCGGAAATGATGGAGTATGACGTGATCAAAGAAATGACCTCAGCGACGACCTAATGAGCATTTTTGCCGGGGTGATTACGAATGGGAAGCACCGCGTTCCTGCGGGCAAAGCTGAGTCTATGCTTTCTCATATCGCGGCGCCTCGTCACAAAATCTTGGAGAACTACAATGATGAGTCTGCGAACATAGCGGTCCGTACGCGTAAAGCAGGCACTGATTTTTATTCCGGCCATGGGCTACTCGTTGTTTCTGACTGCCGATTCAACGGTGCAGAGCAGCTTTGCCGAGAATTAGAGCTCCAGGAATCTGAGTTCAATAATGCACACCTTCTAGCACTTGCCTACAGGAAATGGGGGGAAGAACTCGTAAGCAAACTTTCTGGCGAGTTTGCCTTTGCAATTTGGAACAAGAAGGAAAATGCTCTTTTTTGTGGACGTGACAAATTTGGTAGAGTTCCAATAGCTTATCTCATAACGTCAACGGGTATCGAGTTTGCCTCGGATTTTCAATCAGTTGCTGCTGATCAATCAAGTCCATTGCCGGTTAACGAAGAGTGGATCATAGAATACTCGATGGGCGTGGTTGTCGATAAGGCCTCCACACCGTTTGTGGGATTGATGCGGTTGCCGCCAGGTTGTGTCCTAAAGTGGCATCGTTCTAAGTTGGAAATAAATCAGTATTGGTCGTTCCAAGAAATCGAACGATCGACTGAAGACGCCTCGATTGCAGGTGTGTTGAGCGCAGTTGAAGATTCAATCGAGGATCGAATCTTGGGACCGGACTTGGTAACCCTACTAAGTGGTGGGTTGGATTCTTCTTCGATTTCAATATTGGCTCGTGATGAATATCAACTCCAGTTTGGTGAGCCAATACACGCCGTTTCGCTGGATACCGGTAAACATTCAGAAAACTCGGATAAACCGTTCATTGATCTAGTGATAGATCAAGGCGGGTTTATCCCTCATGTAGAACCAATAAAAGAATACTGTGCGGTCTCGGAAATCCAACGCTTGGTGAGCATAGAAGGTGCGCCAGTTATTTCGTCGGGGGGAGGGGTGTTCGATCAGGCGCTAAACCGAATCCAGCGGCTGGGTTTTTTCCGCGTTCTAGACGGCCATGGTGGCGACGAAGTCATATCGAGCTTTGGAGTTATGAGACTCTTTGAACTAGCTCGAGCGCGGAAGTGGATTTCACTTTTGGTTGAGCTGGTTCGAGTATCAAAGAATTCCGACCTGCCGGTACTCAAGAACTTTGCTGGACTATATAGCACGAGAGGAAGCGGTATCGGTGCAGCCGTTTTTCGGCGAGTATACTCTCTGCTGAACACCCCGATCAAAGCGACCAATGAAACCTCGATGCTGAGGCGTGATTTGGAAACCCACCCCGCTTTTGCGCGGAGCGTGGCGACAGTCAAAGACACGAATCCATCTCTCTATAAAACAGAGCGGGACTATCAGGAGAGCGTCCTGAACGCGCCACTTCAATCGCAAGCACACGAAACTCTTTATCGTCAGTATCGAAGTCACGGGCTTCGTCCTGAATTTCCTTTTTGGGATGAGCGAGTCGTCGAGCAATGTCTCAAGACACCCAGTCAAGAAAAGCTCAAAAAAGGAGTTCCACGAAGCTTGATTAGGAGCGTTATGGGGAGCCGGTTGCCACAACCTGTTTCAACTCGAATTACGAAGTTTGACTTTTCTGGGTATTTGGTTCGGAGCCTTCAAGCAAACGTCGCTGAGTTGCAGTTGATTGCTCAGAACCGCACCCACAGCGTTTTCGATTTTATCGATAACGACGCTTTTGCGATGGCCATTGAAAATTTGCAATCTGATCAGCATCAGAAAAATATTGATGCGGCCAAACGACTGTGGCCCGCTCTAAACATTTTCTGTTGGCTGAATCTAATAACGTCCTATTCCGCCAATCAGAATAATCTGGAGCCGCCATGTTAAGTGCAAGCTGTTTTATGTACGAAGTTTATGGCCTAACAATCTCATCGGAATTCGAGATTCAGGAACTAAATTCTTGTAATCCCGATTCACCGATTGATGTGGTGGTCAAATTCGCAAACCTTGGATTGATAAAAAATGCAACCGAAGTAAGTTTTTCATTTTCCGAAAATCAACAAACCATTGTTTTACCCGCCGTAGGTGCATTCGTAATAAATGGACTCAATAGCGTACTTGTCGAGCCCAAATCTGGCGTTGGTCATGATTTTTTGGCGGTACCATTTTTGGGGCCGGTTCTCGCGATCTTGTTGTACTCGAGAGGTTTATTCGTGTTGCACGGGAGTGCGATTGTTCGAAAAGGACTTGCTTATGGCTTCCTTGGAGACAAAGGGGCCGGTAAGTCCACACTTGCTGCAATGTTATTGAACAACGAAAACGTGGAACTTCTCACGGATGATTTATTAGTCGTAAACAAGGACTTTGAGGTGTTGTGCGGCTATTCTCAGCTCAAGCTCTCGGATGAAGCACTTGGATACTCTAATCAAAACCTGGGGCACGTTCGGCCTCCGCCGATTGAGCAGTTTCCAAAAAATCAGTTTCTATTGAAAAAGCGGGCGACTTTTAAATCTGTTCCCATGGGGGGCATATTCGAACTAAAAAGGGACACCGGAGCCCGGATAGAAGCGATACCGATTAGTGAAGCGATACGGGTCCTATTGCGCTTCAGCTATATCGCGAGATTTACAGACAGATTGGTGGATCCATCTGAAAAACAAAACTTGTTCTCTTTGGCATCCAATATCGCTTCGACTCAAAGGGTTAACCGAATTTATGTTCCAGACTGCATTAGTAAACTCAAAGATGTAATCAGAATTCTGAACTGACGAGTAGTCCGTACTTTAACGCTGGATTGTTTGCTGGATAGCATGTTTGAGTTCCGCTCAATCTCCGGCAAAAACTACCGCGTTGTTCGCAAGTATGCGTTTGCGGGCCGATCCATGTTGCAACCGCAGATGCACTTTGAGGCCTAATGCTACTTGTAAAACCGAGCCTGCCTCTCAAACAGCTTCGCGTATTTGCCATTTAGATCAATCAAATCCGCATGTGTTCCTTTTTCCACTATGCTGCCTTCGCTCATTACATAAATATAGTCAGCTTGCCTCACGGTTGAAAGTCGATGACTTATCACCAATGCAGCGCGACCACCAATTCGAGATTTAAAGTTTTCGAACAAGTCGAATTCCGCTTTTGGATCCATCGCGCTGGTGGGCTCGTCGAGAATAAGAAACTTGCTTTCGGCATATAGAGCTCGAGCTAAAGCGATGCGTTGCCACTGACCGATGCTTAGATCTTGGCCATCATCGAATAGCTTTGTTAGCGGGGTGTTGTATTTGTTGGGCAGCCTCTCAATGAATGTGGAGGCGCCTGCGTTTTTTGCTGCAGACTGTACTGATGCAAAACTGGAATCTCGATCAATGTCACCGAATCTGATGTTTGATGCAGCAGTGTCAGCGTAGATTGCATAATCCTGAAACACAACACTCAACAGTTTTCTGAACTCGTGTGGGTCAAATTTGCGTACATCGATACCATCAAGAGTTACAACGCCGTGGGTCGGATCGTACAATCTGCAAAGGAGCTTTATCAGAGTAGTTTTTCCAGATCCATTCTCTCCGACCAATGCGGTAATTTGGCCTGGTCTCAATGCGATCGACACATCGTGAAGCGTATTTACTGCGGATCCCTCATAACGGAATGAAGCATTGCGCACTTCTAATCCGATGGATGGAGAGCTTGGAACTGTATAATGCTCCATTTGGGCAGAAGTTTGCGTGGGAACCGATAAAAAGTCGAACAAACGGTTCAGATACAGATGATCATCGACGATGCGGGAAGCATTGCCCACAAGCTCGTTACCAGAGCTTTCTGCTCGCCTAAGCAATAATACGAATAGAACGACATCGCCGATTGCTCGCGAGCCGTCCAACGATTGGTAGAGCAGCCATGCGCTAGCAAAAATAAAAACCACTGCTCCTAAGGTTGCTACGGCAAACTCTGACCATAATCGGGCTTGTTCTATTCCTATTTCGTCTTGCCTCAAATGTTTTCGAATTTCACTATAGCTGTCGAGAAGGAATGGGCCCATACCATTGATACGTAGGTCCTTTGCATGGAACGCTTTCGTCATTACCATGTCTAGATACGCTGCTCTCCTTTCTCGCTGAGCGCGCGACATTCGCCAGTCGAAAAGCTTTCGGGCAAAGTACAAGCGAACGACGAGAGCGATCGTAATCGGTATCACCAGCGCGGGAACCAGTCGTAATTCAATCGAACTGATCAAAACGAAAATTCCAGCAATCGTTACTGCTTCGCGAAATGTTATTACCGCATTCGAGACAATCTGAGCCGGACGGCGCGAACCTCCTTCCCTTGCTCTCTCCAGTGAGTCATAATATTCTGGGCTTTCGTAGTACTTGAGACCAACTGCAACAGCACGCCCGTGGATTTCTCGATCCACGTAGTCGCTCACCAATAGTCCTTGGCGCATCCGTAAAATGCCGGAAATGCTCTTAAAGAAAGCAGCGCATAGAAACACAAATCCAGTTATCGTTAGTGCGTAGACGATTTTTCTTAAGTCGCCTTCTTCCGGGGCGGTCAGTTCGACACATATAGCATCTACAAGCACTTTGATTGCATACAGAACTAGGATGCCAACCATTGCCTCGACCAGTGTAATACATGTCACCGCGAGGCTGACCCTTGGTGCAGCTTTGCGCAATAGCGAATAGACTTTTCGCCAAACCAAAACTACTTGCTGGACTCTTTCCATCTTAGTCTTTTGGTTCTTTTTGGAGTGGCGGCAAGGGATATTGGGAAAGTTGCTTTTGGAGGTTACTTTTTTTCAAAATTCGATCGCGTACAAAAATCAAATAACGCTGCACTCGGTAGAGCCAGAACAATGGTGCGGGCACGGGGTACTTTAAATATTGAGACAAAGTGGGATGTACGTTGATTTGTCTATGATTCTCGAACATCTCTTTCGATCGTTCTGGGCTTATTTGAGCGTCGGACAATAAATCGCGTCCGGAGGCATTTTGTTTTAGGGCATTCTCTAACTCGAGGCCACCCTGCAAATTGATCAAGCAATATTTCAAGAAATCGTTCGCTAATCCTGGCTGCTGTATCGCCTCATGCCAAAGATTTGGCCTCGAAATCAGGTCATAGAATTCGATCGATGCGTTTGTCGTAGGTTGCAACCCATAGGCGCTGGCCGTCTCAGACAATTTGTCCTGGTCAAAAACGGGGGATTTGATCATTAAATCCAGGTCGGCAATCCAATGGAGGTGAGACCAAAAGTGACGCGAGTGATGATAGCATACGTACGTGAAGTGCAAGGACCAATTGAGTGTGTTCAAGATAACATCGGAAACTTTTACCGAAACTGTAGTCTCAAGGGCGGCGTTAGAATCAAAAATCTCACTTTGTTTATCAAGCCTTCTATGGACTTCGATTAATACGTCATCGGGGCTCATGAGGCCGACGTCGCCCGAAAACATCGTGACGAACTCTATATCATTGCGCGAAGTTGCGAATTTTAAGGGGCGGGATGACATGACAACGCGATAACCGTGCTTCACGGCTGTCAATATCACCTCTTTAAATCTACGTTCTTCAACTAATACATCAATGTCTCTACAAAATCTGTCGGCAATATTGCCACCGAATTGACTGTAGAGAGCAATCCCTTTGAGATAAGCATGCTTCACTCCAAGCGGTTCAACGCATGTTCTATGGAATTGAAGCTGTGCGGCCGTAGTTCTGAGCGCCCTCAAATTGGTAAATCGCGCAAAGTTACCGAGGCGGCGCATCGGATCCGAAGGAAGGCCCTCAGTAGAGCTCTCAACCAAGGCACGATTAAGAAACGTCGCGGAAAACTTTTTGATGGACTTATCTGTAACAGATTCCCAGTCAGAAATTTGATCACTCAGTGTCCTAATTTCATCCAGCAGATCTTCGTCAAAGTTCAGTTTCGCAGTCGACAGAAGCAATCGTGACTCAACATCGGGCAATGCGCTAATATCTTGAAGTGGAGTCGTCGATACCATGAGCGTGTAAAACCCAGTCCGTAGAAGAAACTAATGAGATCGCTTTTTACGGCCGGCGTGCGAACCGGAAAAACGAACTAGTTGAAGGCGGCTCGGATTGAAAGGCAAAGTATATCATCGCATTCGATGGATCACATCAGTATCGCTCTAATGACCTTTGCCGCTTCATTCGTCCCCACGTTTGTGTCAGGCGACAGCCCCTTTGTGTCAACTTATTATTACAGAGTTTTCAGCTGGTTAGAAAAAAGACCCTACGTTGAGCAATAAGAGCACGGCTCAGCTTTATTTGGCTGTAAACACAAGGATCTTATAGAAAAATAGTTTAACCTCTGATAGCAAATGATGGTAGGACGTAGAAGATGGTGTTTTCAAAGCGGCCGGTTATACGGCTGCCCCTTTCCTTCTAATCCAGATCGATCCAAAACCTGTCTGCCGCTAATTGGGTGTGACCCAAGTGGCTAAGAGCTCTTGTGCGGTCGGATCTTTAAAGATATCCATTTATTGGATTTTTTGGTGGGACGAATGAAGAGTATTTTAGTATCGATCGGGCTTTGGTCCCTATTTTGCTTAGTGTCGGGTTGCGCCAGTAATGGCGTAGACCCTGGACAGCGGATGTTACCTATTCCAGATTCAACAACGTCGGTTTCGGCTGGCGATCTGAGAATTGGAGCGCTCGATTTGGTCACGGTCGAAGTGTTTGGCGTTGATAGCTTGAACGGGACTTATCAAGTGGACTTCGACGGAAGTATGAAACTGCCGTTAGTTGGAGAGATAGATGTTGTTGGGATGACTCCGAGTGAATTATCAAATGAACTCGAAGTGAGGTATGGAGAGCAGTATTTGCAAGATCCCGACGTCAATGTGGTAATTGCTGAGAGTGTTGGAAGGAGAATAACACTCGATGGAGCGGTGAATAATCCCGGTTTGTACCCGATAACCGGAAGTATGTCGCTACTTCAAGCAGTAGCCTTGAGTGGAGGGCCGTCGGCAAACGCAAATCCACGAAAAGTGGTGGTTTTTCGTGAGTTGAGCGGACAAAGACATGCCGCTGCGTTTAATCTGGTCGCCATCCGTGATGGCAAAGCAGACGATCCGGAGATTTACGGGAATGACGTGATCGTAGTGGATGGATCAAATATTAGCGAAACATACCAAACCACGCTGCGTTCTATCCCTCTTCTAGCTCTATTTTTGGCCTTCTAAAGGCAAGCTCACGCAGGAAAACACGATGAGCGATAGTTTGAACAGATTGCCTAGTACTCAAAATTTCGAAAACAAGGGGTTGGTACCTATTCGTGATCGCAGCGAAGGAGATTTCCTTTATGCTGCCGATCTGGGCTACTATGATGAACCCCCCAGCGAACAGTTTGATTTCAGAAACGCATTCGGGATTCTTTGGTCGCGAAAGCTGATGATTACAGCAGTCGCACTTTTGGGCGTTGCAATCGCATTTGTCTTAACCCTACGAGTAGTGCCTCTGTATTCGAGTTTCGTAACGATTGAAATTCAAAAGGAAGAGTTTCAGATTATAGAAGGAGCAGGTGTTGGGCCGGAGCTCGTCGCAGACAGCGCATATCTTGCAACTCAAAACCGATTGATCAGGAGTCGCTCTTTAGCGGAAAGAGTTGCGGAAGAACTCGGTTTGGTGAACGACCCTCGTTATGCTTCGCCAGATTTGCCGCGAGAGCTACGGCTTAGGCAAGCCACGACAATGGTCCAAAATGGAATACGCGTTTCACCCATAGGGAATACTCGATTAGTTGGAATTAGCTTCATTAGTGCCTACCCAGAAGAGACCGCGAAAGTAGCAAATGGAATAGCAGAGGTTTACATCCAATCTAATCTCGAAAGAAAGTTTAACACATCGGCGTTCGCCAGAGACTTTCTCGATGAAAGGCTGGCCACAACCAAACGACTTTTAGAAGAATCTGAACGAAACTTTACACAGTACGCTGCCGAGCAGGGTCTGATTGATATAGGTGGCGTCACTTCTGGCGCAGGTTCGTTGGAAGAAAACGCAATTGTTTCGTTGAACAGTGAGTTGTCTGTCGCCGAAAGTGAGAGAATTCGAGCAGAGCAGGAGTATCTAATTGCGGCTGGAATTGAGCCGACAATTGAATTTTTGCAAAGTCCGACTCTTAACTCTCTAAGGCAAACCCGTACGGAACTCTCATCCGAATACCAAGAAATGTTGACGCGCTTCAAACCTGACTATCCAGATATGGTTCGGATACAATCTCGGATTGACAGGATAGAAGAAGAAATAGAACGCGAAGCTGAAAGCATCACACAGTCCAGCCTCAATGATTTGAAACTGGCCTTCGATGCCGCGACGGCTCGCGAAGAATCTCTTCGGATTCGAGTGGAAGAGCTAAGGGGCGTCCTTCAAGACGATAGAGATCGTCGAATTCAATATCGGATTTTGCAGCGAGAAGTAGAAACTGTCCGCTCGCAATATGAGGCGCTCCTGCAGCGTTCAAAAGAAGTATCGATAGCGTCTGGTGTTGGATCGAGTAACGTTTCGATTGTTGACCCCGCATTGGTGCCGGGGAGGCCATTTCAGCCAAACATGTTGCGATCATTGCTGCAGGCTTTGGTGCTAAGTCTGGCGTTCGGCGTGGGATTAGCATTCGCCATTAACTTCTTTGATGATACAATCCGGACTCCCGAGGATGTGCGGAACAAGCTGGGCCTTCCAGCAATCGGCATAGTCCCGAAACTCTCGAAGAAAAAAGATGTTGTTACCGAAGTAACAGAGCAACCAAAGTCGATCATTTCGGAATCGTTTACAGCCGCGCAAACTGCATTGGAGTTTTCGACCGCAGATGGATTGCCGCGAACGCTGCTAATTACGAGCACGCGCCCGGGCGAGGGTAAGACGTCCACAACAGTATCGCTTGCGATGGCATTCGCCAGAAGTGGGAAGCAGGTCCTGATAATAGATGCTGATATGAGAAAGCCATCATTTGTTGTGGACTCCGAAGGCTCGATCGGTTTGTCCGGTTTGTTGACAGGCCATGAGCAACTGAGTGATCATATTGTTCGTTCCAGCACTCCCGGTCTTTCCGTTCTACCAGCAGGGGTCATTCCGCCCGACCCAGCACAGTTGCTGTCAGGCCCGCGTTTGCGTGAAATATTAAGCGCGGCGAAATCGGACTACGACATCGTGATTGTCGACTCACCTCCCATTCTGAACTTTGCCGACGGACCTAGACTGGGATCGATTGTCGACGGTGCGCTGATGGTTGTTCAATCAGGATTGATACGCACTCCAGCAGCCCGACGAACAATAATTCAGTTGAGTGAGGCACGAACGAATATTGTTGGGTGCATGCTTACGAAATTTGATACAAAATCTCACGGATATGATTACGGCTACTATTATGCACCTTATGGGTCAGGCGCCAAATCGTATATCGCCGCTGACCCTAAACGTGACATCAAACGAAAAGTTCTCATCAATGCGGCAGACGAAGATAGCCGCGCTGATGAGGCAGAGCGTTGGGCCTAGCTAGCTTAACTAGTAAGGTCCTTTTATCGACGAGTTTTCTCGCGCTTGCAGGATTAGTGTGTGCAGTCGGAATGCACTCCAGAGTGTCTTCATCGGATGATAGGAGGCTTTTGGTGGGGCAAAGCATTTTTGTCAAAGAGGCGCTTAGGAGAGAACTGGACACCGCGCTCCGGAATGACTCTGTCGCCGAAATTGAGGATGTGGCAAGAAGACTAGCTCGGCGAGCGCCTACAGACGAGTTTCCTTATGAAGCGGCGCTCGCAGTTGCTTACTCTGAAGGGAATTTCGCGGCGGCGGACACATTTGCTACGTACGCGCTTATGCGACAACCCAGAAGTCTTGCTGGTCACCTGCATATGTTCAGCGCATACGCGGAGCGAAAAGAATATGACTTGCTTTTGCGGCAGTTCGAAAACTTGGCGAGGTTACGCTCGTTGGATGAAGAGTTGCTGACCGAAGCTTTAATCGGTGTTTTTCAAGATTCAGGACAATGGCATTTCTTGCTATCTTACTTGGATACGGAGCCGAAAACAGGCAATCTCTTACTGAGGCGCTTGCTAAATGAAGACGTGATACTGTTAAGGCTCGCCAAATTAGTAAAAAAGTACCCATCCGTTCAGGCCGAGTTCATAGATCGGATAATCAGTGAGAAAGGTATCGAAGTTGCTTTCTCACTTTGGCAGACTTTTGCTTCCGTTCCAAACAAGAATGAAATTTCGATTGTATTTAATGGTGAGTTCCAAACGCGAGCGGAGCCTCCACCATTTAATTGGACGATCCCATATGACAGAGCAGAGCTACAAGAAGATGGTGGACTATTCGTCTCATATCCAGGCACGGGATTTCCTTTAATTGCCCGTCAGGTGATTACCGCGCAATCCGGTGAGAACGTATTGATCACGCAGGCAATTGGCCGGATGCACGACAATGGCGGGGCATTGGAGTGGCGAATCCGATGTTTAAGAACCCATGTACAGTTGCACACTTCAGTCATTGAGCTTGTAAGCGTTTCTGCTGCTGAAGAGTTTGAAGCGACGTTCAATATTCCAGATTCGGAGTGTGCTTTTCAAGCGATAGAGTTACATGGTCGACCTGGTGTTCTTCCCAAGCCAGCAAGAGTCGAAATCGTCTCAGTCTCAATAAACGGATCGCCGAAGGACAAGCATTAATGTCGTTCCGACCAATGTTTCGAGGAATCCAACGCCATGGAATGGTCACTTTGTTGCTCGCGTATATTTTGGCGTGCTCGCTGTTTGGGGGAGCTAGCAGGTATTGGCTTGAGGTCCATGCGATTCTACAAGTCACGGCGGCGACTGGGATCGCGCTGTTGATCTTATCATGGCCCAGTGAGACCCGGCTCACTCGCCTCAAGGTCCCGATTGGATTACTCAGTTCAGTACTGGTGCTGACGACGCTACAGATCGTGCCGTTACCTTCGTCCATTTGGACGCTGCTCCCCGGTCGAGAGCTGATTCTGGAGGGATACGATAGTTTGGGCGTCGAACCCGGCGCACTCCCTATAAGCTTGGATTTAGAAGCATCGTTACAGAGCATCGGCTACGCTTTAACGCCACTGTTCGTGATTTTGCTCGCTGTCAGGACCGGAGCTAGTTCACTATTGCGAGTCGTTCCCGTCTTCTTGTGTGGGCTGGGAGTTATTTCAGTCCTGATTGGGTTGTCGCAAGTTTATGCGGGGCAAGACTTAACCTTATACTTCTATGACAATACAAACTTCGGGTTTCCTGTGGGTGCATTCGCAAACGTAAATCACTTCGGCTCGCTATTACTAATGATCTTTCCGTTTGCGATTGTTCTGTTTCAACAGGCCCCGAAACGCCGTTCGGATATTGGTGCGCAAGTATCAATGATGGCGACAGCATTAGCAGTATTGTTGTTCCTTTGCATTGGAATCGTCGCTGCCGGCTCCTTGGCAGTTTACCTCATGTTTGTGCCCGTCTTAATCGCGTCCCTTATGAGTCCTCAGAAGGGGACGAAGTGGGGGGGGGGCAACCGTTTACTAATGGCGGTGCTGATGGGCGTTATATTACTCGTGTTGATCATTGTGCTGTCGAGTCCTGTGCTGGACGGGCTGGGTGTTACTGGAGCTTCAGATAATCCTACTTCGCGTCAAAACATGTGGCTATTCACGCTGAATGCTATTGATACTTATTGGCCATTAGGCACTGGCGCTGGCACCTATGAAAGTGTGATTCCTCAATTCGAAGATCAAGATACGGTATCAACTCGGTATATCGCTTTGGCCCACAATGAATTCCTACAAATTCTTGTCGAGTTTGGTGTTCTAGGAGCCTGTTTGGTGATTGCAGGAGTTATTTGGTTCGCGAATTTAGTTAGAACTATCATGTTCAAAAAGTGTGTGGACTCCAATCATGCGTTTCAACGAGCGGCTGTAATGGGAATGGTAGTATGCTTATGTCACAGCTTCGTAGATTACCCGGCTCGCACACCGGCAATCGCGTCAATATTAGCAGTCTATGTCGCAATTGCATCGCTGCCGTTGAGGCCAATGACGTCATTAGACCACCGCAAGCTTCAGGACCCAAAGCGATTGGTTCTCTAGGATATTTGAGCAGTCCTAAGTACTAAGTCTTCCCATTTCGCAATTGCGTGATTGCGCGATACATAGTTGTCGATGTACCGTCGGGCGTAGCGACCCATTTTAGAGGTGAAATCACGGTTACTTTGAGCCTTCAAAATGAAATCTGCGGCTTTGCTACTGTCGCCCGGAAGAACGCATTCGCCAAACGGAACTTCAGAGAAAATTCTACCCACTTCTCCGTTTGGCGATCCAATCATCAAGAGGGGACGTCCAGCGGCTGCGATGCCGTAAATTTTGCTTGGAACAATGTATCCCTCTAACTTAGGATTCAGTGATGCCCAGTGCAAGTTAGGCAAGGACAGGCTCTCATTAAGTTTAGACCGCGGTTGATAGGGTCGGAAGTAAACATTCGTCAGGCCACGAGAGTCAATTTCACTGTTCAATTGATCGTATTGAGCTCCCCCTCCTATGAATAGAAATTTGACTTCTTCCGATTTTTTTAGCATCTCTGCCACGTTCAGAATGGTTTGAAAGTCATGCGCTCGACCAAGATTGCCTGAATAGCCAACAATAAAGTCGGATTCCCGAAATCCCCATTCTTTCCTGAGCTCAGGTGAGTGGGAATCGGTTCTGATTATCGATTGGTCATCTACAAAATTCTCAATAATACAGATTCGTTCAGTTGAAATCTGAAGGTCCTCAACCACCTCAGCCATTTTTTGTCCAATCGCGACATTCATGGAGGCGCGTTTTAGTGAGCGGTTTCGCAATCGTTCTAGATTGTTAGAAACTACGCCCTTGGGTTCCTTCGTTCCTAACCTGAGAGCCACCTCGGGAAAGATATCTTGAAGCCAGTTTATCAACTTTGCAGATCTCAAATTCGCAACTGTACTTAACGGTATTGACAACATTGGTGGATCCGTTTTGGCAATCAGTAGGTCACCGCGAGACAAGTAGAAAAAGAGCGAAATAGTAATTGAAATGTGAAATGTTAGATAATCGAGGAGTCTGCCAAGAGTTGTAGATCTACCGAACTTTGACGACCAAATCCGCCGAATTTGAACACCATTCGCAGTATCTACTTTATCAAAAGTATCCTGCCCATCGTAGCTCATCCTAGACGCGAATACGACAACATCGAATCCCTTCAAGCTAAGCGCCTCTGCCACATCCGTTAGTATTTGCGCGGTTGCGCTCATATCGGGCGAATAAAATCGGTTCACAAAAACAATCCGCGCGCTATTTCTGGACGTCGATTCATTTTGACCATGTGAAGGCATTTCTAGTCGCCGTTTCAAGAAATTCGCGGGCGTATCAATGGCGAGTAGTAGGCAACAGCCATCGTCATCGTTCCGGCGAAACTAAACACGAAATCCATGTGGTCTGCTGATCTCGGGCCAAGGTGCTGTGCGATCTCAATGAATAAAGCTAACAAGATACTGGAACAGAACATTAAATAGGCTGGAAGACGCGGAAACGCGATTAGACCAATCATGGTCAAACAAAACATACTCAAGAAGTGGAGGAGTTTATCCGATTGCAGATAAATCGACCATTGCAGATCTCTCCAAGTTTCCGAAAATTCTGTGGTGAGCGTGGCCCCCAAGAAGAAGGGTACAAATACCGTTAGTGAAATCCTCGCGATCCACTTGACTGCAGCTGGAAACAGACTCTTCGTCCGAACAAAACTGTTCACTAGCCTTATCTGGCCCCCTTGCCGGTGACCACCACTGCAATCGTTTTCACAGCGATGAGAAGATCGAGCCAAAGTGAAAAGTGCTTCACATAATACATATCGAACTCCAGCTTCAACCGAATATCTTCCACTTCCGTGACATGTCCTTGCTTGACTTGCGCCCAGCCTGAGATACCAGGTCGGACGATGTGGCGATAGCGATAAAACGGAATCTCACTCTCATACCACTTGGAAAGACGAATGGTTTCTGGACGAGGTCCAATCCAGCTCATGTCACCTTTTAGTATGTTTATGATCTGAGGCAGTTCATCAATTCGAGTTTTGCGAATGAAGCTACCAAACCGAGTTATCCGAGCATCATCGTCAGTCGTTTTATCGGCATGTTTATCACTCACTTGCGTGATTTGTTCACGCATCGACCGAAACTTGTACACCGTAAATTTCTCACCTTGAAACCCCATGCGAGACTGCTTGAATATCGCAGGCCCCTTACTTTCCAAACGAACCAAGATGGCAGTTAAAACAAACAGCGGCCAAAGGAAGGCGATCAGAATCAACGCGGACACTATATCGATGTATCTCTTTGCTGGCGCGTAAAGAGAGTCCGGAGCTAGGTGTCCAAATGAGTTTTGCGAGAGGTGGTCGATCTGTACACGTCCGGTCAGGGATTCCGATAGTTCTCTCGCGCTCAGGATTCGCCTTCCCTTGATTGCCTCTTCTGCAATTATTCTCTGCCAATCATCGTCCAAAGACGGTGATCGAAAGTCAACAACAATTGGCAAGTGCGGAAGCCGCTCAATCAACTTCTTACTACGGAGCACTCTCCAGCGTACTCCTTTATAAGAAGTCAGCCGAGATGAAGCGCTTCCAGGAAGAAGCGCGAAGACAGGGCGTCTGAATCGGGCCATCACAAACAAGATTGAAGCGAACCAGATACACGTGAGCGCAAAACTCATCAAAAATTGCGCTCGACTGTATTCAATCCTCATAAGGAAGAAAAACGCGACCACCACAGCATATGACGTCAAGAACGCGGGCACAACGTTCATTACCGCTTTTGCGCCAGGCAAAATCGTCATCTTTCGAAAGATCAAATATCCCAACATCAAAGCGCAGAAGGTTCCGATCAGGGATTGTTCATAGTGGATCGAATGATCAGCAATCCGTTCGAACTGCGTGCGTGCGATTGCAGGTGCTAGCACCGCAACAATTAAGCCACCAATCAATTGAAATCTGATTCTGCTCAGACTGTCCGCCAACCTATGCGTCAGGGGTTTCTGGGTCGCCTGGGATTCACTTGCGGAGATTGTTTGTAAGTATTCCATAGTACCCCCTACGCCGCTACGATGACGGCCGTTTTGGGCAAGGTAGCGGTTACTTTGCGATTAAGAGCTTCCAATAGAATCTTAACACGATCATTCTCTGATAAACCGATTACTTCACCCGTCTGTTCATCGAATGGGCCACCGACTGCTCTGATGCGATCACCAATCTTTAACTTAGGGGTGACGCACACTATCCCGCCATCGGAAAGGTGTCGAATAAATTGATCAATAAAACTGCGAGCAAGCGGTGAAGGACGATTATTGAACTTTATTAAGCCAATGGACCCTGGAATTGTGTGGACGCGTCGCCAACTTTTTTCGCTCAAGTCTAGTTTGACGAACAGATAACCAGGAAAAAATGGCGCGGCCACGCGACTAATTTTCCTCGCATGCCTCACACGTTTATAATATCGCGGGCAAACAGCTGTATGTCCCAACGAACGAAGTTGCCGCTCTACGAAGGCCTCCTTGCGAGGCTGCACGGCCAACGCGTACCAATTCAATTCCACAATCGGTCCCCACCTTTGCTTGGTCATTCGGAATAGCTATTCTTAGCAATCCGTAAACCATTCATCGCATTGGCGGCGAATTTAATCTATGAACGTTGCATTTTTGCGATGATTGGTCGTTTTGTGTGCCAGAATGACCTAGAACCGCCCATGTTATTAAACACTTGTCTGATTCCCACACTGATCCGACACTCGTCTAAAACCAAAAATCAGTTAAAGTGAATAGCATGACCCCGAAGCAAAATCCGAGTGCGAGTGAGCGGTAAGTTGGTTTCACTCAAGAAAAAGTCAGATTGGAAGCCTAAAGGTAAACTTGGTGAGCGAGCTTATGCCGTAGGCGATATTCATGGATGCTTGAGAGAAACAGAGCTGCTGATAGAGAAAATCAAGATAGACAACGACTATCGAGATGCGGCCAAGTCGTACATCGTTTTTCTGGGAGATTTGGTTGACCGCGGCCCAAATTCTCGTGGTGTAATCGAGCTTTTGATGCGATTTCCGTACACGTTTGCCGAACCTCTATTTATCATGGGTAACCATGAGGAAATGATGGTGCGTGGCCTTATGGGAGAACCTACGCTCCTGCCGGATTGGCTCAAATACGGAGGCTATGCTTGTGCAGAAAGTTACGGGGTCCCTCGAGGGCGACTAACTGGACAAACGCCTGAGGCAATGGAGCACATTTTGCGACTAGCCATACCCAAGGCGCATGTTGAATTCTTAGCGGGTTTTCTCGACTATGTGCAGTTTGGAGATTATTTGTTCACCCACGCAGGGATTCGACCGAAAGTTCCCCTTGATAGACAACAGTCGCAAGACTTCAGATGGATCCGCGATCCGTTTTTGGGTTACAAAGGTGACCACGGCGTTGTAGTTGTTCATGGCCATACAATCACTGACAGAATAGAAATAAAGCGCAATCGCATCGGAATAGACACGGGGGCGTATCAGACCGGGTGCCTCACTGCAGTGTGTATAGAAGATGGTGAAGTCAGTTTTCTCAATAGTTGATCCAGGTGGATGCATCATCATCTTCGCATTGCATTTGAAATTCTGCCGATGCGGTGTATAAACGGCGGGAACTTCGTGTCTCATATTCAAAGGGTTGGAAACTTGCGAACATTCATAAACGTTGCGATCGTATCAGTGGTAGCAACGCTAACGCCATGTTCTGCATTTGCAGACCAAAATGCTGATGGATCAGTCATCGAGTATGCTGGTCAACGAGGAGATCTCATTGTATCTCGCGACGGAGTTGTTTATTGGCTCTCCGAAGGTGATAAACTGTTCACCCATGATATTTTGAGGGCAAGATTCGGCGATTCCTCAACTATCCGTTATCAGGGCTGCGAAATCACGCTTCCGGAAAACGAGGACGTCGTGTTAGATAGCGCGTTTTGTGATATAATCGTTACAGAAGAACCTACGATGGCCGCGACTGCTAGCGAAAATGGTGGGCTGAGAAGTTCGGTTGGTTCCGCGACAGGCGCCAATGCACCGTTGATAGTAGGTGGCGTAGTTCTTTCCGCAGGTGGGTTGGTAGCGACTACTAATGGCGGAAATGGTGGAACTGGTTCTGCAGCGAGTGCCGCAGCTGGTGCCCCACAAGCGGGCGTCGACCCTTAACGGACGACCTGTGTGAAGTCTTTATGAACTAAAATATCGCTTTTTGGGTCATTACTCCAGAAGCACCATAGAGAGTATAATTAGCGAATGGTCACGAGACGAGCAGCAAGCCTTGTCGTTGTCGTTTGTGCGTTCGATACGCTAATGAAACTCGTCGAATAGAATTTCGCTGACGGTTGGCACCATCAGGAATGGTAGAATGGACCCAATCTTGTTTTATCAAAATTGAGTCCCTTCGGGGTGATACTCGGACGACGAAGTAAGCAATTCTGATCGATTTGATAGTTCCGCGTGCTCAAGGTATCTTGCAACGATCTCGATATTTTTCCATCCACCGGCAGTCATAATTGCGATCATATTGCGTCCTTGATGCAACAAGTCTTGTGCCGCCCCCACACGCATCGAATGACCGCTTAACCTGATAGCTTCTCGTCTCAAGCCAGCGCGTCGAGCAGCAGCCTTGACGATTCGGCGGATGGACGAAGTTTCTAGGTGCGTGCCCGAAATTTTCCCCGTATGGAGACCCCGAAATAAAGCCCCCGATTTGATTTTACTCTGGGTCAGCCATATCGTCATTCGATCGCGCGTTCCTTGGGTAATTTGAGCCATACGGCCATCTCCGAAGGGATCGTTCTTTGCACGGGGAATGTAAATGCGACGGGGTTCCGAGTGAACGTCCTCTACTCGCATCCACGACAATTCAGAACTTCTGCAAAGCGTGTCATACCCAACGCTTAAGAGAGCGGCATCGCGCATGCCTGACAGCGTGTCCGGGCAAGCGGCAAGCATTTTATCGAGCAAGGGGCGGGTCAAACCCAGCACCTGCTTCGGTCGCCGCCCCTTCATTCGTGCAGCCCTTCGCATGGAAAGAAATACATCGGAATGTCCAATCGGGCAGGGCAGGTCGGACAGAACGTGTGCAAATCTGATCGCGCTCGCTCGACGTCTAATCGTAGCATAGCGACAATTCTGAAGTTGATCATCGAAGAAGCGAGCAACCGAGTTTGGGCTGGCTGGAAGAAATGCAGCATCATTCACCGCGCACCACTCGGCAAATATGTCCAGATCCTTCCGATAACCCGACAGTGTTAGGTCAGAGTAGGCCCCTTCGCATCGAACGAAGATCGCATCGAGCTGGCTTGCCCATTAGTGCGAAGCGGGGGACTGTTTAAGACGGAAACTCATAAAGTCATAAAATAGTACATAATGGTCGCTGTCAATGATATCTTCGTCGCAAATTCGAGCTGCTCGAGGGATGCTTGGGATCTCAGCCGCTATGCTTGCTGAAAAAGCCGGTGTGACCTGGAAGACCGTTCAACGTTTCGAATCCGCCGCGGGAATACCTCCTTCCCGTGCTGGAACGCTGGCGCGTGTCCAGCGGGCGCTTGAGCGCGAGGGTGTAGAATTTTTAGGCGATCCGATCACTTCGCCCGGTGTGAGACTTCGCCGCCAGCAATAGTCAGTCAGGCGTCTGAACCAGTTTGGACAGCAATGACAGCGCATCTTCAATCTCAGCGCGTATTCGCTGACGGATCGCGATGCTCTCGGCCGTGAATAAGCCATTCTTGAGGGCGTTACGGTTCTTTATTGGAGCTCCGCTGCCAGCCGAGCCACCGTGCAGTCTACAACGCTTCTTGCCTCTCACGGCCGGTGCGCGGCATGGCTCGCCTCTGCGTGTCTTGGCGCCACATCGCGGCGCCAAGTGCATGCTCTTCACATCTCTAGGATGGGTCATCGTGATCAAACGATTTTTGCCAGGCTTCATAGTCGCCATTTTGTGCGGCGTGATTGCTCTCGTCGTCAGTTTCATCCTCCTGTTCGGGAACATCCACCTGGGAGGGATGGCGCGGCTCTTTGAGAAAATCTGGTAGTGGTCTGCCCAGAGCATCAACCCCATTATCTCGGTTGATCTGATTTCGTACGACGTCGTCACACGCAGGCCAGAACTTGATCGGCTGGAGCAGTTTTATGCATTCTTGAGCGGCCTTGGTCGCATCTATAGTGGACCGAGACAGCACCCTCAGCGTCGCCTCTGTTTGGGGAACATTCAGTAGATTATACGTGGAGTAGTCCGCAATTTGCTCCATGCGGTGCATCATTTTTCCAAGCGTCCTAACGATTTCGCCATTCACTAAAAGGTTCAAATCAGGCTCTGTCTCTGGAGGTTTCTCCAGGGCGATTAGGGTTTGTGTTGGTGTAAGCGCTGAAGAGGTCGGCGCATCGGTTTCAGAACTTGCATCTTCTCGCAACGCTGGGTGCAAGTCTTCGTTTAGGTCATCGTACGCAGCCATAATGGGCTCCAATTTGGCATGAGATTGAAATTTGGGCATAACAGTCCGGCCGACAGCATTGAGCTTTTCTCAAGGCTGTGCGCTGGAACTAAGTTTTGGACACGGATCCAAGGTGTTCGCGCTTTTCGCGAGATCTAGGAAAACCAGCGGCGTTTTTGTCCGCTTAGTATCAGTCAATGGCAAACACATTTTTCGGTTGCCAAAGCGCCAATTTTTATGGCCATAAATCGTTTGAACTATTCCGAAATGCTTGTCAAGTACCTGTTTTTCATGAATAAAAACTTATACACCGATCATCTAAGGCACAGGAATTCTACTTTGCATGGGGTTGTTTTTTTGGGTGGCTTGGAAAGTAGCTCGCCCGATAAAGCTTAGTGTGGGGAGTGGTGGTGTGGAGTCGCGCTGAAGTGTGTTTTGTTTCGCGCTGACGCCTGCGGCGACGCGAAACGAAGCGGGTCACCCGCAATGGCTTCGCCATCGCGATGGACCTGGCTCAAGGCTGTGGTCTCTTCCAGATACAGTCTTGAACATGGTTCATCGGACGAGCGAAGCGAGGACCGGGAACCTGCTT
>ERZ1740062.224-NODE-224-length-41038-cov-7.061562_pt1 | contig 41038 bp, 36 predicted proteins | sample MGYA00581741_ERZ1740062 | MGnify/ENA primary metagenome ERZ1740062 (study PRJEB43018, sample SAMN04849747) | marine metagenome | isolation source: floating plastic debris | place: Pacific Ocean | collected 2008-09-01 | study: EMG produced TPA metagenomics assembly...
GGGTGCCGGATGCCTTGCGGCCGGTCGGCTCCCTGCTGGCAACCCTCCGGCCCCACCACCTGGCGGGTCTCTTGTTTAAGGCGCGCGACAGGTTGCCGATCTCGTCGCGCCGCGGAGACCCCAGCACGCGCGCCTTGCGGTCGCCCTTGCCGACCCTTTCGGCGGTGGCGATCAGGCTGCCGATCGGCCCGGTCATCTGGTTGGCGAAGGCCAGCCCGATCCACACCGCCACCAGCAGCAGCAGCAGCGCCACCACCAGGAAGATCAGGGCGAAGGTGATCTGCAGGCTGAACCGGTTGCCTTCCAGCTCCTCATAACGCTGCACCGCCCAGTTGGTGCTTTCCATGTGGCCCAGCACGCGGGCATCCACCAGGCGACCCACATAGAGATAGGCGTCGGCGGCGAGGTCGAGGCGCACCAGCGCGCGCACGCGATCTTCCTCGTCGGACGTCATGATCGCCATGCCCTCGACGCGGGCGCGCTCGAAGGCCCACTCCGGGATGTCCGGATTGAACGCCAGCAGAAAGCTCGATGAGCGTGCCAGCATGCGCCCGGAGCTGTCGTAGACCGCGGCTTCGGTGAGATAGCGCTGGCTCGCCTGGCGCGTGATCACGCTGTTGAACAGGGTGGGGTTGTAGACCAGTGACGGCCCGCCGCGGTTCAGCACCTGGGCGATGGCCAGGGCGTCGTTGGCGATGGCCTGCTGGTGTTCGTCCAGATAGGCGGCGGCGACGGCGCGGGAATTCTTGATCGCGGTGGATACCCGCTCGCTGAACCAGAACTCCAGGCCCAGGTCGAACATGATAACCGAGAAGGCGGCGACCAGGATGGTCGGCGCCACGGCGACGACGGAGAACAGCGCCACCAGCCGGCCGTGCAGGCGCGAGCCGGCCCTGCCCTTCTTACGTTCGATCCACAGGATGGCGAGGCGGCGGGCGATCAGCGCCGCCAGGCCGAGGCTGATGATCAGGTCGGCCAGCAACAGCAGCAGGATGTGCTTGGCATTGCTGGCGGCCGCGAAGTTACCGGTCATGGCAACGAACGTGGCGATGCCGCTGGACAGGCCGCCGGCCAGCAGGATTAACGCGATGGTGCGCTCGACCTTGATCTGGCGCAGCCAGTGCACAAGGCCGGCAAAACGCGTCGCGTCGCCGGGCAGCGGTGCCGGCGCCGTGTTGTCACCCTCGGGGGCTTCACCCCTCAGGTTGTCACCCACGGGGGCCTCGCCCGCCGGGACGGTGGTGCCATCGGTCTGTTGTATATTTGCCACAGGCTATTTAAGGCCGCGAATCACCTGGATGTCCAGGTCCCGAATTTTCTTTCGCAGGGTATTTCGGTTCAGGCCGAGCAGCTTTGCCGCGCGGATCTGATTTCCCCTTGTGGCGGAAAGCGATAGCTCGATCAAGGGGCGCTCCACTTCGCGCAGGATCCGGTCGTAGAGGCCGGAGGCCGGCAGGCCGTCCTCGTGCGCGGCGAAGTAGGATCGCAGATGGTGTTCGACGGCGGCGCCGAGCGACTCGGCCGGGGCGCTCACCGCCTTCTCGGCGGCCTTGCCCTCGCTGAGCTCGCTCTCGATCACTTCGCGGTCGATGGTTTCCTGGCTGTAGAGCACCGCAAGGCGGCGCACCACGTTCTCCAGTTCGCGGACGTTGCCGGGCCAGTGGTAGGCTTTCAGGGCCTCCATCGCCTCGCCGTCCAGCGTCTTGGTGGACAGGCCCTCGTCCTGGGCATCGGCAAAGAAATGCCGGACCAGTTCGGGAATGTCCTCGCTGCGTTCGCGCAAAGGGGGCAGCCGGATCGGCACCACGCTGAGGCGGTAGTAGAGGTCCTCGCGGAACAGGCCCTGGCGTACCATCTGGCGCAGGTCTCGGTGGGTGGCGGCGATGATGCGCACGTCGGCGCGGATCGGCGTGCGGCCGCCCACCGTGGTGTATTCGCCTTCTTGCAGCACGCGCAGCAGGCGGGTCTGCGCTTCCAGCGGCATGTCGCCGATTTCATCGAGGAACAGGGTGCCGCCGGCGGCCTGCTCGAAGCGGCCGGAGGAGCGCACGGTGGCACCGGTGAAGGCGCCCTTCTCGTGGCCGAACAGTTCGCTTTCGATCAATTCGCGTGGGATCGCCGCCATGTTCACCGCGACGAAGGTGCCGCGCCGCCGCTTGCCGTAGTCGTGCAGCGCGCGCGCCGCCAATTCCTTGCCGGTGCCCGACTCGCCATAGATCATGACCGTCAGGTCGGTGGGCATCAGGCGGGCCAGGACGCGGTAGATTTCCTGCATCGCCTGGGAACGGCCGATCAGCGGCAACTGCTCCTCGCCGTCGCCCTCGGCCACCCTGGCCTTGGACTCCGCCCCGCTGGGCTCCGACAAGGCGCGGTCGACCACGGAGATCAGCTCGCGCAGGTCGAAGGGCTTGGGCAGGTATTCGAACGCCCCGCGCTCGGTCGCCTTCACCGCCGTCAGCAGGGTGTTCTGCGCCGACATCACCAGAATGCGCAGGTTCGGGCGCAGCTTCTTGATGCGGGGGATGAGGTCCAGGCCGTTCTCGTCCGGCATCACCACGTCGGTGATGACCAGGTCGCCCTCGCCTTCCTTCACCCATTGCCACAGTGTCGCGGCATTGCCGGTGGTGCGCACCACATGGCCCTGGCGCCCCAGCGCCTGGGTCAGGACGGTACGGATCGCTCGGTCGTCATCGGCGACGAGAATGGTCGCACCGCTCATACGGGGGTCATCTCTTCGGTACCTTCTTCACAATCGATGACATCGCCTTCCTCGCGCGGCGCCATCGGCAGCATCAGGCGGAACAGGGTGCGCCGCGGCTGGCTGTCGAACTCGATGACGCCGCCGTGGTCGCCGACGATCTTGGCGACCAGTGCCAGGCCCAGGCCGCTGCCGCCGGCCTTGGTGGTGACGAAGGGATCGAAAAGATGCGGCTGCAGGTCTTCGGGGATGCCCGGACCGTTGTCCTGGATCAGCACCGCGAGCGGCAGGTCGACGCGGCTGCCGGTGCCGGGAATGGCCAGGCGGACGCCCTGCTGGTAGCGCGTCGACAGAGTGATTTCGCCGCCCTCTTTGGGGACCGCCTCGGCGGCGTTCTTCACCAGATTGAGGATCGCCTGGATCAGCAGGTCGCGGTTGCCGTAGACCGGCGGCAGCGAGGGGTCGTAGCTTTCGTTGAAGCGGACGTGGCGGGCAAAGCCGTTCTCCGCCAGTCGGCGGACCCGTTCCAGGACCACGTGGATGTTGACCGGCTCGCGCGCCAGCGGCGCCTTGTCGGAGAACATCTCCATGCGGTCGACCAGGGCGACGATGCGGTCGGCCTCCTCGCAGATCAGGTTGGTCAGCTGGTGGTCGTCCGGGCTGGCATTCTGTTCCAGCAGTTGGGCGGCGCCGCGGATGCCGGACAGCGGGTTCTTCACCTCGTGGGCCAGCATGGCGGCCATCGCCGTCACCGATCGGGCGGCGTTGCGGTGGACCAGCTGGTGGTCGATCTTGCGCGCCATCGAACGCTCGTGAATCGATATCACCACGCTGCCCGGCCGGTCGCTCAGCGCCGCCGCCTCGATCGACACGAAGTGCGAGCCGATCTTGGGGCTGGAAATGGTCACGCCGTATTCGGAGACCGAATAGCTGCCGTCGCGCACCTGGCGGATCAGCCCGAAGATCGGGGTGTCCTCCGACAGGATCTCGTTCAGCGGCTTGCCGACCAGGTTGGTCGTCGAGGAGTCGAAGAACTGCTCGGCGGCCTGATTGACGAACGACAAACGGTCCTCGTCGTCGACCACGAACATCGGCACGGAGATCGCGGCCAGGATCGCCGCCTGGTCCGGCGGCCCGCTGCGCGTCAACCGCCGTGCGAAAATGTCGGATACCTTCGCCATCATGCCGCCGCCTTTTCCAGTCCGGGGGCGAACAGCGCCCGGATCATGTCTTTCACGCGGGCCGGATCGGCCTCGCGGTTCATCTGTTCGCGGAACGTCGCGGCGCCGTCCAGCCCCTTGGCATACCAGCCGAGATGCTTGCGGGCGATGCGCACGCCGTGGTGGGTGCCGTAAAGCGCCAGCAGGGCCTCGTAGTGCTCCAGCATCACCTCGATGCGGCGGGCCAGCGGCGGCTCCGGCGTGTGCGTGCCGTCCTTCAGGTAGTCCATGACCTGGCGCAGGAACCACGGCCGGCCGTACGCGCCGCGGCCGACCATCACGCCGTCGGCGCCGGAGCGCCGCAGCGCCTCGGCGGCGTCTTCCACGGTCACGATGTCGCCGTTCACCACCACCGGCAGCGCGACCGCGTCCTTCACCTGGCGCACGAAGAACCAGTCCGCCTCGCCGGCGTACTTCTGGCAGCGGGTCCGGCCATGCACGGTAAGCATCCTGATGCCGCAGTCTTCGGCGATGCGGGCGATCTCGGGGGCGTTGCGGTGCTCGCGGCTCCAGCCGGTGCGCATCTTCACGGTGACCGGAACGTCGACCGCGGCGACCACCGCCGCCATGATGCGCCCGGCCAGACTCTCGTCCTGCATGATCGCCGACCCGCAGGCCTTGTTGGTGACCTTCTTGGCCGGGCAGCCGAAATTGATATCGATGAGGGCGGCCCCGCGGTCGGCGTTCAGCCTGGCGGCCTCGGCCATGATTTCCGGATCGCTGCCGGCGATCTGCACCGACAGCGGGAACTCGGCCGAGCAGTCGCCGGACATCTTGCGCGACTCCTTCACCGATTCGCGCATCTGGCGGATCATCGCGGTGCTGGCGATCATCTCCGACACGACAAGGCCGGCGCCGAAGCCCTTCACCAGCCGGCGAAACGGCAGGTCGGTGACGCCGGACATCGGCGCCAGGATCACCGGCGCCTCCAGTTCTAGCCTGCCGATGGTGATCGACATTCGGTTCCCCTTGCCCCGCACCCCACAAGTCCGGCGACCGTGCGCGGACCCAATTCTCTCTCGCTGGGCCCGCTCATGCCGGGCCGTTCACGTTAGAAATCTGCCGTATTGGAGGCGCTCAACCCATCCGAAGCGCGGATTGATGCACAAAAAATGGGCGCTGTCACGCGGGTTTGCCCGTTTACGCACGGGCCGTCGTCCGACTTGCTCGAAAAACGGGCATTGTAACCGGGTTGCCATACACAAGGTTGAGTGACCCGGCCGTTTGGCGCGCTATGGTGGCAAAGCGACCCCGACGGCGACCGCCGGTCGCAACCTTCCGGCCTCAGGACCTCAGGCCAGCAGCACGTCGGTGACGAACTTCACGCCCGGATAGGCCAGGGTCAGCAGCAGATAGGCGACCAGGACAACGCGGGCCGCCCGGCGCCCGCGCAGGCCGCTGCGGTAGTGCAGCAGCAGCAGGACCCCGATCACCAGGAAGGCCAGCACCGACAGCAGGGTCTTGTGGCTGACGGTGAAGAAGGCCCCGGAGGTCACGTAAAGCTCCGAGATTCCCGTCGCGATGCCGATGCCGAGGACGATTTCCGAGGCGCCCAGCAGCAGCACCTCCAGACGTTCGGCGTCGGCCACCGAGGGCAGCATGCGGGTAAAGGCGTTGGGGGTGCGCCGCTTCAGCGCGCGTTCCTGCACGAAGACGGCCGCGCTCGCCACCGCCGCGATGGTGCAGAGGCCATAGGTCGCCACCGACACGGCGATGTGGATGATCAACCAGCCGTCGGGGGCGCCGAGCAGCGGTTCCGGCCCGATCAGCGGCCCGAAGCCGGTGGCCAGGGCGCCGAACAGGAACAGATAGGGCAGCAGCAGCGGCGTCAGCCGGGCGGCTTCCTCGCGCCACAGTACCACCAGCCCGAACAGCGCCAGCGACACGGCAACGGCGAGCCACAGGGTGGTCGGCAGGCTGGTCTGCCAGTGGCGGCCAAGGGAAACGGCGCTGAGCGCCGCGGCGCCGGCCAGGGCGGCGCCGAGCAGCAGCCAGAACAGGGTGTCCGCGCGCGCCGCGCGGCGCACGAAGGGCAACAGGGTGGCGGGCAGCAGCGCGGCCAGGGCCGAAAGGGATAAAACCATGGTATTCATGATGCCCCTATATATCACCTCTTGGCCGCACCACCAGGGGCCACTAGTCTCGCCGCCATCGAGCACCGGAAAGAAGCGCGGAGTCCCGCAGGTTGAATTCGACAGCAGGGAAAAAGACGGACGTGCTGATCGTCGCCGCCGGGCGGGGTCAGCGCTTCGGCGGCAGTCTGCCCAAGCAGTACGCCGAGTTGGCCGGGGTGCCGCTGCTGCGCCACACCCTCATGGCCTTTGCGCGGCATCCGGCGGTCGGCCGCCTGCGCGCGGTGATCCACCCCGACGACCGCGATCTCTATGACGCGGCGGCTGCCGGTCTCGACCTCGCCGCGCCGGTTGCGGGCGGCGCCAGCCGGCAGGAATCGGTGCGGCTCGGGCTGGAGAGCCTCGCTGAAGACTCGCCCGAGCGGGTGCTGATCCACGATGCGGCGCGGCCCTTCGTGTCCTCCGCGGTGATCGACCGGGTCCTGGCGGCCCTGGACCGGGCGCCGGGCGCCATCGCCGCGCTGCCGGTCGTCGACACCCTGAAGCGCGAAGGGGCCGACAGCGATACCGGACGCATCGCCGGTACCCAGGACCGTGCCGGGCTGTGGGGCGCGCAGACGCCCCAGGGCTTTCGCTTCGCCGAGATCCTGGCGGCGCACCGCGCCGTGGCCGGCGAAGAACTGACCGACGATGCCGCGGTGGCCGAGCGGGCCGGACTGGCGGTGGCACTGGTGGAAGGCAGCCGGGAGAACATGAAGGTGACCTCGCAGGACGATCTCCGCACGGCGGAACAGTGGCTGCGCGGCCAGCAGGCGGAAACGCGGGCCGAGACGAGAGTGGGCCAGGGTTTCGACGTGCACGCCTTCGGGCCCGGCGACCATGTGACGCTCTGCGGCATCCGCATCGATCACGACGCCGGCCTCGTCGGGCACTCGGATGCCGATGTCGGCCTGCACGCGCTGACCGATGCCCTCCTCGGCGCGCTCGGCGCCGGCGACATCGGCAGCCACTTTCCGCCCAGCGACCCGCAGTGGCGGGGCGCCGATTCCGGCAGGTTCCTGACCCACGCCCGCGACCTGGTGACGGCGCGCGGCGGCCGCCTGCTGCTCCTGGACGTCACCATCATCTGCGAGCGCCCCAAGGTCGGGCCGCACCGCGAGGCCATGGTCGCGCGCATCGCGGCCCTGCTCGCCCTGCCGGCCGACCGCATCAGCGTGAAGGCGACGACGACGGAAAAACTCGGCTTCACCGGGCGCGGCGAAGGCATTGCCGCCCAGGCGGTTGCAACCATTAGCCTGCCTGCGGCGTTGTAATCCACATGTCCGCCCCCTCCCCCTGGCTGCCGTCATCGCTGCTGGCAACTTGGTTTGGTGCCGGCCTGCTGCCCTGGGCCCCCGGCACCTGGGGCTCGCTGGCGGCGCTGCCCTTCGGCTGGGCGCTGTTCCGCTTCACCGGACCGCTCGGCCTGGCCGTGGCGACGGTCGCGGTGTTCGTCATCGGGCTGTGGGCGGCGCAGGGCTATGAGCGGGTCGCCGCCGTCAAGGACCCCGGCGCCATCGTCATCGACGAGGTGGCCGGCCAATGGCTGACCATCATCGCCGCCGGGCTGGTGCCCAACGGGCTGACGGTGCCGGGGCTGCTGCTTGCCTTCCTGAGCTTTCGCATCTTCGATGTCGCCAAGCCTTGGCCGGTGAGCTGGGCCGACCGCCACCTGAAAGGGGCCTTCGGTGTGATGGTCGACGATATTATTGCCGGCATCTACGCGGCCGCTTTGGTCTACGGCGTGCTGTGGGCGTGGGAATTTGTCTTGGGAGAGAGGCTGTAGTGTTCGACGATCTGCTGCTGCAGCAGGCGGAAAACGTCCTCGACGTCTACCGCAAGGCCGGTAAGCGTCTGGCCACGGCGGAGTCCTGTACAGGCGGGCTGATCGCCGGCTGTCTGACGGAGATCGCCGGTTCCTCCGACGTGGTCGACCGCGGCTTCGTCACCTATTCCAACGCAGCGAAGATGGAAATGCTGGGCGTTTCCCTGGCCCTGCTGGAGTACCCCGGCCCCGGCGCGGTCAGCGCCGAGGTGGCGGCCGCCATGGCCAAGGGCGCGCTGGTGGCCTCCCAGGCCGACGTCGCCGTCTCGGCGACCGGCATCGCCGGGCCCGGCGGCGCCACCGACGACAAGCCCGTCGGACTGGTCTATCTCGGCTGGGCCGGGCGGGGCGGCACGGTGCAGGCCCTGCACCACGTCTTTCCCGGCGACCGCACTGCGGTGCGCCTGGCGACGGTGCGCGAGGCCCTGCGCCTGCTCATCGAAGCGGCTGCCTAGATGCTGCCGCCGCGCCTGCCGGCGCTGCCGCCCTTGCCGGTGCGGGCCCGCGACCTGGCACTGCTGCTGGTGCTGCTGATCGTCTGCATTCTGGCGCTGCCGATCGGGATCAAGGCCCTCTGGCCCGATGCCTCGTTCGCCGCCCTGGCGACGGTGGTGGGCCTGATCGTTACCCAGTCGCTGATCATGCTGGCGCTGACCTGGCTGGTCGTCCTGCGCCCCTACCGGCTGCGCTTCGCCGACATTGGCCTCAGACCCGCCTACCGGGCGTGGTACCGCCTGGCCGTCGCCGTCGGCCTGCTATGCATGCCGGTGGTCTCCCTGGTCAATCTGGCCACGCAGGGCCTTCTGGGCGGGGCGGTCGACAATCCGCAGCTTCGCGCCCTGGCGCCTGAGGGGTTCAGTTGGACGAGCCTGTTTCTCATGCTGCTGCTGGTCGGCGTCCTCGTTCCCTTCATCGAGGAGGTTATTTTCCGCGGCCTGGTGTTCGGCTGGCTGCGCCGGCACCTGCGCTTCGTCTATGCCGCGCCGATCAGCGCCGGGTTCTTCGCGGTCCTGCACGGGATTCCGGACCTGATGCCGGCCCTGGCGGTGATGGGTCTGGTGCTGGCGGCCATGGTCGAGCGCAGCGGCTCCCTATGGCCGGCGATCATCGTCCACGGCGTGTTCAACAGCCTGATGACGATCACCTACTACACCGCCCTGGCGATCGGCACCGGCGCCTGATTTCGCACAACTGTCTTCGATCTGGAACTGGTGCCGCAGCGCCGCGATGACGGCTTCGTCGCGGTTGCCGTCCCGGGAAAGTCCGTCGAGAACGTCATGCTTCGTCCGCATCACGTGGTCGATGCACCATCCTTCGATCAGTCCGATCAGCGCGCGGGTCGTGCGAGCGATGGAATGACCCGCGTCGCGATGCGGTTCTTCCGCCCGGAGGAAGGCCTCCAGCGCCTGAACGGACTGCAGCAGGCTGCGCAGCGCGGCGTCGGTGTTCTGCTGGGACTGGCGCCCTGTCACGACTTTTCTCCGTCGGCAACGAAAGGGGGCGGCACGGCGACGCCCCTTCTGCATCTGCGTCTGCGTGCAGCGATCGCAACAGTTAGAACGAAAAGGACCCCAGGATTAAGGCTGTAACGCGTGCTAACGCTGAAAAATGGCCGATTTCCGCAATTCTGTGCCGCAGGCGGCAGACGCGTTTCGCGCCTTCAGAGCGTCTTATTGGGCGCTTGCCCTGCTCTTCCTGATGTAAGCTGTCCCGATTCAGGGGCCTCGTGCTGGGTGCGACCCCCTGGCGGTGTTGTCACCGGGTTGAGGTAATGGCGGGTCCGATCGACGCAGCGGCCTACGACGAAGAAACCTGTGAGCTTGCGCTTGCCGCTCTGGGCGCCCTGATTGAAAGCGGGGTCCTGGGCGAAGCCTCGCGGCTGCGTCCGCTGCTGCGTTATCTGGTGGTCGAAGAACTGGAAGGCCGCGGCGACCGCCTGAAAGCCTATACCATCGCCACCGATGTTTTCGGCCGGGGCGATGATTTCGATCCGAACAGCGACAGCATCGTCCGCGTTGAAGTGCTTCGGTTGCGCCAGGCGCTTGACCACTACTATGCGACCAAAGGGGCCGGCGACCCCCTGCAGATCGAGATTCCAAAAGGGACCTATCAGCCGCGGATCCGGCGCGTCGAGACGTCGGCGGCCGCCGCGCCGCCGGTTGCTGCAGCGAAGTCTGCGCGCCCGGCGAAAGGACTGGCGCTCTGGTTGGGTGCCGGGCTGGCGGTCCTGCTGATCGCCGGTTTCGGGGCTTGGTATCTGCTCGGCGGGCTGGCTGGACTTCCCGGGCTCGACCAACGGCAACCGGAGGACATTTTCGCCTTGGAGGTCCTGCCCTTTGGTGCCCTTTCCGATGAAGATCCGCCGCGCGACCTGGCCGACAGCCTGACCGACGAGGTCATCACCGGCCTGTCGCGGATCAACGCCCTGACCGTCTATGTGCGTAATCCCCAGATCAATCGTCGGATGCCGGCCGACCGGCCCCGGCCGGAAGACAGCACGGGGATCGGCTATGTCGTGCGCGGCAGCGTGCAGCGCTTTGGCGGAGCGACCCGTGTCGTCATCCACCTGATCGAGGCGCGGACCGGCACCTTATTGTGGGCGCAGTCCTACAACCAATCCCGGGATAGCGCCTTCGTCTCACCCGAGGAGATCGGCGCGGCGATCGCCGCCGAGCTGCGGCCGCAGATTTTCGGCGCCGCCAAGCGAGCCCTGGAGGCCCAGGATCCGGACACCTTGAGCGCCTGGCAGCTCTATATCCAGGCGACCTGGGTTCCCGGTGCGGCCAGCAGCAGCCTGGCCTGGGAAAAACAGCGTATCGCCCTGGCCGAGCGGGCCCTGGTGCTGCGCCCCGATTTCGGCCAGGCCCATGCCGTGCTGGCCGACAAGCTGGCCTATCTCGCCAATGTCGATCCGCTTTCGGACACGCCGGAATTGCGGGCCGAAGCCGACTATCATGCCCAGCGCGCCCTCGAACTGGCGCCGGCGGACGCCGACGCCATGTTCAATGTCTCGATCCACTACTGGCATGCAGGCCGGCTGGAGGAGGCTGCCCGCGCCACCCGGCGGACCTTGGAGCTGGACCCCTACCATGCCCTGGCCCGCATGCTGGTTCAGACCGTGCCCTACTCCTGCTCGCCGCCGCCGAGGTCCGTCCTGCAAAAGAGCGTCACCTACGACGCCGCCCTCTCGCCGGACAATCCCGTTCGCTGGGTCACGCTGACCTGGATTTCGACGCTTTACGCAAACAACGGCAATTTTCCCCGGGCGGCGACGGCGGCCCGGCGGTCCCATCGGATTTTCAGCACCCCCGACACCACCCTGCGCTTCGCCGCCATTCTTCATCGCCTGGGTGAGACGGGCGAAGCCGTCGCCCTGGTCGAGGGACTGCGCCGGGGCTGGCCCAGCCTGGATCTTCGGCACTACGCGGAGGTCACTATTCCACGCCGCTGCGGGACCGAGCCGCAGGCGAAAATCCTGCAGGCCCTCTACGGCGATCTGGCCGACGCCGTGGCCGCCAGACGCTGAGGGTCCGGCCGAGTCTCCGGCGGGCGGTGCCTGAAGCTGCCAAGCGACCTCCCTTTATCTAATTGATTTTTAACGGTTTAACATCGTTACAACGGCCTTGCTGCTTAAACCCAGCAGCGAATTCTGCGACGTTTCGCCATCGCCGATATTGGTGAGATGAGGCGCGAGACGGACTGCGCAGCAGCCCGGCCGCGGATTTTTCATTGCTAGGACCCGCCACGTTCCGACACCGCGCCGCTCCGGGCTCGCGCGTGCGGCAGAGGACTTGTTGTGGCGTTCAGGGAGCGCAGAACCAAAGGGAAAGCGCTAGATGGGACAGTATTGTTTTTCAACTTTAGTCGTCAGTGACAATCAAGAAGCCGTGGGCACAATCGTTGGGATTGCCAGTGCCCTCGGAGAGTCTGTCGTCGTCGTGGACAGCAAAGATAATTTCCTGGAGCTCTATACGCCGGCGGTCAGATGTATCGTTCTCGATTTGTCGCTGCGGGAATCCTGCGGGATCGAGATCATCCGCCACTTGGCGGAGACCAAGTGCCGGGCGCCTATGGTGCTGACCACCCCCTCATCGTCGAAGTTGTTGGCGGTGGCGCGCAATCTGGCGGAAGCCCTGGGAATCCTGGTGGTCGATGCCGTCGTCGAACCCTTTGAGGTGGAGCGACTGCGCGCGGCGATGATTGCGGCGACTGATCCGGCCGAGGTGGCACGGCTCCGCTCGCGTGCCGCCGCAGCGGTGCAGCAGGCAGGCCGCCTGAGGTGGTGCTGAGGCCGCTAAGGCTTCAGGGATCCTGGTGAGGGGACCGCGCCAGGCTGGCCGTAGAGATGGCGGGCGCGGGTTTCGAAGGCGGCGACCATGCGGCGCACGGCCTCGTGGAACAGGGTCTCGATGACCTTCTGGAGCAGCTTGTTGCGGAATTCGAAATCGACGTAGAAGTCGATCAGGCAGCCTTCCGGGTGCTCCTCGAAGACCCAGTGATTTTCCAGGTACTTGAAGGGGCCCTCGGCGTAAGTGACGTCGATGCGCTGGTCGTCGGGCCGGGGCGTCACGCGGCTGGTGAAGCGCTCGCGGAACATTTTGAAGCCGATGATGAGGTCGGCGACGATCAGGTCGTCCTGGCGCGACTTCACGCGCGCGCCGAGGCACCAGGGCAGGAACTCCGGATAGCGCTCGATATCCACCACCAGGGTGTAGAGCTGGTCCGGAGTGTAGGGCAGCACCCGTTTTTCTTTATGAACCGGCATAACGGAAGAGTAAGGGCCTCAGGATAACCAGGAGCTTAACCGGCCGCCGCCAGCTTGGCCTCGCGGGCGGCGCGCAGCCGGGCGAAGTCGTCGCCGGCGTGGTAGGACGAGCGGGTCAGCGGCGAGGCCGAGACCATCAGGAAGCCCTTGTTATAGGCCAAGGCCTCGTACTGCTTGAACTCTTCCGGCGTGACGAAACGGTCGACGAAGTGGTGCTTCGGGGTCGGTTGCAGGTACTGGCCGATGGTGAGGAAATCGACGTCGGCAGAGCGCAGATCGTCCATCACCTGCAGGACTTCCTCCTTGGTCTCCCCCAGGCCGACCATGATGCCGGACTTGGTGAACATGGCCGGATCCTGGCGCTTCACATCGTCGAGCAGCCGCAGGGAGTGGAAGTAGCGCGCGCCCGGCCGCACCTCGGTATAGAGCCGTGGCACGGTTTCCAGGTTGTGGTTGAAGACGTCGGGCTTGGCCGTGACCACCACCGGCAGAGCGCCTTCCTTGCGCAGGAAGTCCGGCGTCAGGATCTCGATGGTGGTCTCCGGTGCCGCCTCGCGGATGGCGCGGATCACCTGGGCAAAGTGTTCGGCCCCGCCGTCCGCCAGATCGTCGCGGTCGACCGAGGTGATCACCACGTGCTTCAGGCCCAGCTTGGCCACGGCGGTGGCGACATTGGTCGGCTCGAAGGGGTCGAGGGCGCCCGGCTTGCCGGTCGCCACGTTGCAGAACGAGCAGGCGCGCGTGCAGGTGCCGCCCATGATCATCATCGTGGCGTGGCGCTGCGCCCAGCACTCGCCGATGTTCGGGCAGGCCGCCTCCTCGCAGACGGTGTGGAGGCCGTTCTCCTTCACCACCGCGCGGGTCGCTTGGTACTCCTTGGAGACCGGCGCCTTCACCCGGATCCAGGCCGGCTTGCGCTTGACCTCCTGGTCCGGCTTGTGGGCCTTCTCCGGGTGGCGGAGCTTGGCGGTCTCGGTTGTGGTTTTCTCAGTCATCTCACCAGCTTCTTTCGCGCGGTGTCACGGCAACAGCAGCCGCTTGATCAGCAGGACAGCGTGAAGAAAGACCCAGATCGTCCCGCGGACAAGGGGCGCAATAATGAACTCCCCGGCGACCTCCCGTTCCAGCCAGGATGGCTTGGCGGCCCGCGGTCCCGCCGCTTCCAAGGGTTTAGGCGCCTTAGCCCTGTCGATCGCCATGGAACAAACCGTTCTCTCTCCTTGGGTTACATATGGATGACGCGGCCGTAGGCATCAAGCACCGACTCGTGCATCATCTCCGACAGGGTGGGATGCGGGAAGACCGTGTGCATCAGCTCGGCCTCGGTGGTCTCCAGGCCCATGGCGACCACATAGCCCTGAATCAGCTCGGTGACTTCGGCGCCGACCATGTGGGCCCCCAGCAGCTGGCCGGTCTTGGCATCGAACACCGTCTTCACCAGGCCCTCGGGCTCGCCGAGCGCAATGGCCTTGCCGTTGCCGATGAAGGGGAAGCGGCCGACCTTCACGTCGTAGCCGGCCTCCTTGGCCTTCTTCTCGGTCAGGCCGACGCTGGCGACCTGCGGGTTGCAGTAGGTGCAGCCGGGGATCTGCTCCTTCTTCATCGGGTGGACGTCGTTCAGGCCGGCGATCTTCTCGACGCAGATGACGCCTTCGTGCTCGGCCTTGTGGGCCAGCATCGGCGGGCCGGCGACGTCGCCGATGGCATAGATGCCCGGCTCCGCCGTGCGGCCGTATTCATCGATGACGATGCAGCCGCGGTCGGTCTTCACCTTGGTGGTTTCCAGGCCGATGTTCTCGATGTTGCCCTGCACGCCGACGGCGGAGATCACGCGGTCAACCGTCAGGTCGGACTTCTTGCCCGATTTGTCCTCGATGGTGGCGGTGACGTTGTCGTTGCCCTTCTTCACGCCCACGACCTTGGTCTCGGTCATGATCTTCAGGCCGCTTTTTTCCATCTGCTTGCGCGCCTGCTTGGAGATCTCCTCGTCCTCCACCGGCATGATCTGCGGCATCACCTCGACGACCGTCACCTCGGCGCCCATGGTGTGGAAGAACGACGCGAACTCGATGCCGATGGCGCCGGAGCCGATGACCAGCAGCGACTTCGGCATGGTCTCGGGCACCATGGCCTCGAAGTAGGTCCAGATCAGCTTCTTGTCCGGCTCGATGCCGGGCAGCGCCCGCGGGCGCGCGCCGGTGGCCAGGATGATGTGCTTGGCCGTCAGGGCGTCCAGCTTTTTGCCGTCCTTGGTCACCGACACTTTGCCGGGGCCGTTCAGCTTGGCCTCGCCGTCGATAACGGTCACCTTGTTCTTCTTCAGCAGGTGGCCGACGCCGCCGTTGAGCTGCTTGGAGACCTTGCGCGAGCGCTGCACGACCTTGCCGACGTCGAAACCGACGTTGTCCGCCTTCAGGCCATAGGCATCGGCGTGCTGCATGTAGTGATAGATCTCTGCCGAGCGCAGCAGCGCCTTGGTCGGGATGCAACCCCAGTTCAGGCAGATGCCGCCCAGGTGCTGCTTCTCCACCACGCAGACCTTCATCTTAAGCTGGGCGGCGCGGATCGCGGCCACATAGCCGCCCGGCCCGCCGCCGACGATGATGAGATCGAAAGAAGTATCAGCCACAGAAACTCTCCTCTAGGCCATGGCCGTCCTGCACGACTGTCGTCCCGGGGCTCGACCCCGGGACCCATTGCCGGTCGTGCATGGCATTGCCATGCGATTTTGCGTTCTCGGTCCTGGCTGCCACGCTCGGGAATGCCACCGCCGCTCTACCCACGGATAGCGCATTGGGTCCCGGCAACAAGTGCCGGGACGACAGCCTTTGAGGCGGCAGTGCCGCGCGTTCCCCGCGGGCAATGCATGGATATCGCCCCCTCATCCCGGCGGGTCCCAGATATTCGGGTCCGGCGCGCGGCCGGTGATGAGATGGAGGATCAGCGGCACCGCGCCGCTGTTGCCGTCCTTGGTTTTCAGGATATCGAGCATGCCGGCCTGGGCGTCGAACACGGCGCGGAAGGGCGCGATGGAGGACAGCAGATCGAAGCGCCAGGTGCCCTGTTCTTCCTTGAAGTAGACGTTCACCGGGATCGGCGAGCCCGTCAGGTTCGACACCGGCGCCAGGGCCTGCTTGCCCGTCACGGTGAACTCTTCGGCCTCCAGCTTCTCGACCTCGTTCATGTCGAAGGACTTGTGGTCGACGGCGTAGGCCACCGGATCGCCGTCCTTCATGGCGCGCAGCTGATCGGCCTTCATGTTGTGGCGCAGCATCAGCACCGAGATCTGGTCGAGCAGCGGCAGCGCGCGCACGTCAGGTCCCTTCATGGTCAGGGCGCGGTTCAGCGTCTGCTTCAGATAGGCGTGCGTGTCCGAGGCGGTCAGCGCGGAAGCCCTGGCACCGTTGCCGTCGATCAGCGCCTGCTTGTAGGCCGCAAAGCTCTGTTCCACGGCCGCCGTGTCGGACTGCGCGAGGGCCGGTGTGGCCATCACGATCAGCAGCGCGGCAGCAAGGAGTCGCAACTTCATAATGGCGGGCTCCAGATGTCCGGGCTGGGCTTGCGGCCGCTGACCTCCTCCAGCATCAGCATGACGAAGTCGTCCTCGCTGATGCCGGTCTGCTGGATGGAGTAGTCGAAGGCGGCGCGGGTCAGCTTCATCAGCGCGACGAGGTCGAGCAGCCAGCGCCCCTCCTCCTTCACGAATTCCATCTTGAAGGAAGTTTCGCCACCGTCCGGCCGCAGGATGGTGCCGCTCGCGACGTCGCCTTCGACCTGATAGTTGCCGAGCTGCAACTGGTCGGCGCCTTCCTTGCCGATCCAGCCTTTCTCGACCGCATAGGAAACGACTTCGCTGCCGCTCATGGCGGCAAGCCGGTCGCGTTCCAGGCTGTGGCGCAGCAGCATGGCATACAGCCGGTCGGAGATATGGATCTGGTGCAGGCCGTCCCAGTCCATGGTCAGCGCCTGGTCGGCCAGTTTGCGGAAGTAGTCGCGGGAGTCCTGGGTGACGACCCCGGCCGCCGCCTCGCCGTTCGAGGTCAGGATGGCGGTCTTGTAGGTGAGGAAGCTTTCCTTCACGTCATCCGGGTTCGCCGCGGCGGCCAGCGGCAGGCCCAGCAGGATCAGGATGGGCAAAGCGGCAAGGCGCAGGATCAGCAGGCTTCGCATAAGGGTCCGCCTTCGGCTTCGGGTTACGGGCGCTACAGCAGCATGGACAGCGGGTCTTCGATCAGCTTTTTGAAGGCGGCCAGGAACTGGGCACCGACGGCGCCGTCGACGACACGGTGGTCGACCGACAGGGTGCAGCTCATCACCGTGGCGATGGAAAGCGCGCCGCCCTTGACCACAGGACGCTGTTCGCCGGCGCCGACCGCCAGGATGCAGCCCTGGGGCGGGTTGATGACGGCGGCGAAGTCCTTGATGCCGAACATGCCCAGGTTGGAGACCGAGAAGGTGCCGCCCTGGTATTCCTCCGGCTTCAGTTTGCCGTCGCGCGCGCGGCCGGCGAGGTCCTTCATCTCGTTGGAGATCGCGGCGAGACCCTTGCCCTCAGCCGCCTTGATGATCGGCGTGATGAGGCCGGCCGGCGTCGCCACGGCGACCGACACGTCGGCGTGGTCGTAGAACAGCAGGCCGGACTCGTCGTAGGAGGCATTGGCCGCCGGCACCTTCTTCAGCGCCAGGGCGACGGCCCGGATGATGAAGTCGTTCACCGAGATCTTGTAGTCGTCGGAACGGCCGTTCAGTTCCTTGCGGACCTTCAGCAGTTCGTCCAGTTCGCAGTCGACCGTCAGGTAGAAGTGCGGCACCTGCTGCTTGGACTCGGTGAGCCGCTTGGCGATGACCTTGCGCATGCCGCTGAGCGGCTCCTGCTTGTAGGTCATGCCCAGCATGTCGGCCAGTTGCTTGGCGCCGGGGCCGGCGGCGGCCGGCGCGGCTGCTGCTGCCGGGGCCGTTGCGGGAGCGCTTGCGGCAGCCGGCGCGGCGGCGCCGGGTTTGGCGCTCTCGACGTCGGCCTTCACGATGCGGCCATGCGGGCCGCTGCCCTTCACGGCGGCCAGGTCGACGCCCTTGTCCTTGGCGATGCGTCGGGCCAGCGGACTGGCGAAGATGCGATCCCCTGACGGCGCGGCCGGAGCCGACGGCGCGACCTTCGAGTCCGTGATCTGGTCATTGACCGGGGCCGGCTTGGCATCTTCGGCCTTAGGGGCTTCTGCTTTGGGCGCAGGTGCGGCGGGGGCCGCGGGGGCTTCGGAGATGGCCGAGGCGTCCTCGCCCTCTTCCAGCAGCACGGCGATGACCTTGTTCACCGCCACGCCGTCGGTGCCCTCGGCGACCATGATCTTGCCGACTTTGCCTTCGTCGACGGCTTCCACTTCCATGGTCGCCTTGTCGGTTTCGATCTCGGCCAGGATGTCGCCCGCGGTGACCTCGTCGCCTTCCTTGACCAGCCACTTGGCCAGCTTGCCTTCGGTCATGGTCGGCGACAGCGCCGGCATCAGGATATTGATCGGCATATGCGTTTCTCCCCTGCCCGGCTTAGCCGCGGTAACAGACTTCTTTGGCGCCAGCGACGATGTCGTCTACCTGCGGCAGCGCCAGGACTTCCAGGTTGGCGGCATAGGGCATCGGAACGTCCTTGCCGGCGATGCGCTTCACCGGCGCGTCGAGCCAGTCGAAGGCCTGCTCCATGACCACCGCGGCGATCTCCGAGCCGATGCCCGCATAACCCCAGCCCTCCTCGCAGGTGACGATGCGGTTGGTCTTCCGCACCGACGCGAGGATGGTTTCGGTATCCAGCGGGCGCAGGCTGCGCAGGTCGATGACCTCGGCGTCGATGCCCTCCTCCGCCAGCTTCTCGGCGGCTTCCAGCGCCTTGCCGACCATGATCGAGAAGGCGACGAGGGTGACGTCCTTGCCGGGCCGCGCGATGCGCGCTTTGCCGATGGGCACGGTCCAGTCCGGGCTGTCCGGCACCTCGAAGCTCTGGCCGTAGAGGATCTCGTTTTCCAGGAAGATCACGGGATTGTCGTCGCGGATGGCCGACTTCAGCAGGCCCTTGGCGTCGGCGGCGGTATAGGGCGCCACCACCTTCAGGCCGGGAATGTGGGCGTACCACGAGGCGTAGCACTGGGAATGCTGGGCGGCGACCCGCGCGGCGGCACCGTTGGCGCCGCGGAACACGATCGGCGACGAGACCTGGCCGCCGGACATGTAGTGGGTCTTGGCCGCCGAGTTGATGATCTGGTCGACGGCCTGCATGGCGAAGTTGAAGGTCATGAACTCGACGATGGGGCGCAGGCCGTACATCGCCGCGCCGACCCCCAGGCCGGTAAAGCCGTGCTCGGTGATCGGCGTATCGACCACGCGGCGCGCGCCGAACTCGTCCAGCAGACCCTGGCTGACCTTGTAGGCGCCCTGGTACTCGGCGACCTCCTCGCCCATCAGGAAGACCCGCTCGTCGCTGCGCATCTCCTCGGCCATGGCATCGCGCAGGGCCTCCCGCACCGTCTGCTTCACCGTGGCGCCGGTCCACTCCGGCTCGGCTTCGGGCGACGGCTCCTTGGGCGGCGTGGCATGGGCGCTGCCGGCCGGTTTGTCGTCCTGCTTTTCGGGGGCCCTGCTCTCGGCGGGTTTTTCAGCGGGCTTTTCGGCTGCCGCTTTCTGGGGCGCATCTGAGATCGCCGAGGCGTCCTCGCCGTCTTCCAGCAGCACGGCGATCACGTCGTTCACCGGCACCGCATCGGTACCCTCGGCGACCATGATCTTGCCGACCTTGCCTTCGTCGACGGCTTCCACTTCCATGGTCGCCTTGTCGGTTTCGATCTCGGCCAGGATGTCGCCCGGCGATACGTCGTCGCCTTCCTTGACCAGCCACTTGGCCAGCTTGCCCTCGGTCATGGTCGGCGAAAGCGCCGGCATCAGGATATTGATCGGCATGTCCCCTCCGGGATGTCTTTTTTTAGGGCGCAACGCCCCGCGCTGTCTGTTCGTGTGCCGTCAGGCGCCGACGTAGACGTCGGTGTAGAGTTCGGACGTATCCGGCTCCGGGCTGCTCTGGGCGAACTCGGCCGCCTCGGAAACGATGGCCTTCACTTCCTTGTCGATTTCCTTGAGCTTGGCCTCGTCCATCACCTTGCGCTCGGCCATGATGCCGCGCAGGCGCTCGATGGGGTCGCGCTCCTGGCGCACCTTCTGCACCTCTTCCTTGGAGCGGTACTTGGCCGGGTCGGACATGGAGTGGCCGCGGTAGCGGTAGGTCAGCATCTCCATGATGTAGGGGCCCTTGCCGCTGCGCGCGTGGGCCAGCGCCTTTTCGGCCGCGTCGCGCACCGCCAGCACGTCCATGCCGTCGACCTGCACGCCGGGAATGCCGTAGGCCTGGCCGCGGTGATACAGCTCGGTGGATTTCGCCGAGGACCGCTCGATCGAGGTGCCCATGCCGTACTTGTTGTTTTCGATCACGTAGACGGCGGGCAGCGACCACAGCGCGGCCATGTTGAAGGACTCGTAGACCTGGCCCTGGTTGAGCGCGCCGTCGCCGAGGTAGGTGACGGAGACCGCGTCCTCGTTGAGGTAGCGGTGGGCGAAGGCGAAGCCGGTGCCGATCGGCACCTGGGCGCCGACGATGCCGTGGCCGCCATAGAAGCGCTTTTCGTGGCTGAACATGTGCATCGAGCCACCCTTGCCCTTGGAGTAGCCGCCGGCGCGTCCGGTCAGCTCCGCCATGACCCCTTTCGAGTCCATGCCGCAGGCCAGCATGTGGGCATGGTCGCGGTAGGAGGTCAGCACGGTGTCCTTGGGGCCCATGGCCGCCTGCACGCCGACCACCACGGCTTCCTGGCCGATGTAGAGGTGGCAGAACCCGCCGATCAGGCCCATGCCGTACATCTGGCCGGCCTTCTCCTCGAAGCGCCGGATCAGCAGCATGTCGCGGTAGTATTTCTGGAGGTCCTCGACGTTGGCCTTCACCGGCGATTTCGCGGCGGCCGCGGCCGTCTTGCGTTTGCCGCCGGCACGCGCCGCGGGTTTGCTGTCTGCCATAGGGGACTCCCTGCATTGGCGCAAAGGAAACGAGGCGGTACTGAACCGCCTCTTTGCGCGAAGTCTATAGTATAACGCAGAGAGTTGCAATCATGGTTAATTTATTGATTTAAATGACGAAAATATGAATTAACATGAAATAAGTTAAATAAGGGAATATCCGGCAAGCGTTCTGACTAGGGAGCGCCGCCGTGCCGCTGCAGATCGGGAGACAGAAAAATAATATGGTCGCTGGCGGTGCCGTAATTCAAGGTGGCCAGCGCCCTTTCTTCCAGCAGGTCGGGATCCAGGTGTTCGCGACGCAGCAGGCTGACGCGGTGCTCCAGGCGCGCGCGCTCGGTTCCCACCGCCTCGGCGGTGGCCAGCACCTGCGCCTTTTCCTGCTTCAGCATGATCCAGGCATAGAAGCCGCGATCGCCATGCAGCGCGTGGTAGGCGAAGTACGCCACCATGCAGGCGGCCAGCACCTGCGGTGCCGCCTGACGGGCTCTTGACTTTATTTCGCGAAGCAACCTCATGCCCCGAACGAATCACATCCCGATTCGCCGGGCAAGGGAAAAAGAGTCAAGGATTCCAAAAGGATTCAAAAAACGACTCGGAAGCCCCCAACGGCCTCCCGGGTTCGCGTTTTGGACTCCTGTGCGCGCAATTTGGCGGCCAACAAGAGCGCCTTGCGGTAGAGGCGTTTTGGCCGGCATTGCCGCCCTCTTCCGCCCTCGCCCGCAATTGGCTGTCGTCCCGGGGGCTCGACCCCGGCACCTCTGTCATCGGCCTAGTACAGGGCCGGTGTTTCGACATTGCGGAGCGCCGGGGAAACCGCGGCAGCCTCAACCCTCCATGCCCGCCACGCCACAACTGTCGTCCCGGGGCTTGACCCCGGGACCCATTGGCGTGTGTGCAGAGCTGCGTCCCGGCAATCCCGGCAATCCCGGCACCAAGGGCCGGGACAGGCAGGTGCCGGGACGACAGCCCAGGGGTAAGCGTCAGCCGCGCAGAACCGAGCGGCCGGCGTAGATGGCGGCGGTGTCCAACTCTTCCTCGATGCGGATCAGCTGATTGTACTTGGCCATGCGGTCGGAACGCGACAGCGAGCCGGTCTTGATCTGGCCGCAGTTGGTGGCCACCGCCAGGTCGGCGATGGTGTTGTCCTCGGTCTCGCCGGAGCGGTGCGACATCACTGCCGTGTAGGCGGCACCGTGGGCGGTCTCGACCGCCTCCAGGGTCTCGCTGAGGGTGCCGATCTGATTGACCTTCACCAGGATCGAGTTGGCCACGCCCTTCTCGATGCCGTCGCGCAGGCGCTCGGGATTGGTCACGAACAGATCGTCACCGACCAGTTGGACGCTGCCGCCCAGGCGCTCGGTCAGGGCGGCCCAGCCGTCCCAGTCGTCTTCGCTCATGCCGTCCTCGATGGACAGGATCGGGTAGCGCCCGCAGAGTTCGGCCAGGTAGTCGACCATGGCCCCGGCATCCAGGGTCTTGCCCTCGCCCGCCAGCTTGTACTTGCCCTTGGCGAAGTACTCGGTGGAGGCACAGTCCAGCGCCAGCATGACGTCGTCGCCCAGCGTGTAGCCGGCCGCTTCGGTCGCCTTGGCGATGAAGCCCAGCGCCTCGTCGGTGGACTTCAGGTTGGGGGCGAAGCCGCCCTCGTCGCCGACGTTGGTGTTGTGGCCGGCGTCCTTCAGGCCCTTGCGCAGGGCGTGGAAGATCTCGGAGCCCGTGCGCACCGCCTCGGCGAAGCTGTCGGCGCCGACCGGCATGATCATGAATTCCTGGATGTCGATCGGATTGTCGGCATGGGCGCCGCCGTTGATGATATTCATCATCGGCACCGGCAGGGTGCGCGCGAAGGTGCCGCCGACGTAGCGGTACAGCGGCAGGCCCGACTCTTCGGCCGCCGCCTTGGCCACTGCCAGGGAGACGCCGAGGATGGCGTTGGCGCCCAGGCGGCTCTTGTTGGCGGTGGCGTCCAGTTCGATCAGGGTCTGGTCGATGTGGACCTGGTCCTCGCCGTCCATGCCGGACAGCACGTCGAAGATCTCGTGGTTGACCGCTTCGACCGCGTGCAGCACGCCCTTGCCGCCGTAGCGCTTGGCGTCGCCGTCGCGCAGTTCGACGGCCTCGTGGGCGCCGGTCGAGGCGCCGGAGGGCACGGCCGCCCGGCCGAAGGCCCCGCTTTCCAAGGTAACGTCGACTTCGACGGTCGGATTGCCCCGGGAATCCAAAATCTCCCGGGCCTGAATATCGATGATTGCTGTCATGGCCCTCTCGGCATTCGTGGGGTCCGCAAGCCCCGCCGGGCCGCCCGCTATGAACATCGGGGACGGCGGCTTGTCGGGGGGGATCGGGACAAGATCAAGAACTGCGCCTAGCCTATAGGCGAGACGGGCCGGCTTGTCGACCGGCGAGCGGAAAGCCCCGTCGGGAAGGCGGTGAATAACTGCCTTTTGACTCAGGCGGCCAGGGGCGGCCAGGGGCGGCCGCGTGGGGCCGGCCGCGTGGGGCTGGCCGAGGGGATTCAGCCGGTCCGGGTCAACCGGCCTGTTTGGCGTGCTTTCCGGCGGACCCGAGCCGGCCGACGGCGTCGCGCAGCTGGTCGGCGATGCCCGAGACGTCGGCGCTGGCCAGGCTGACCGTGGAGGCGCCGGCACTGGCCAGAGAGGCGGCCTGCTTCACCTCGGCCAGGTCGTTGGTGACCGAACGGGTGCCCTCGGCGGCGCGCTGGGCCTCGGCGGACACCGACTGGGCGGTCTCCGCCACCTCGCGGATGCGCTCGGCCATGCGCCCGGCGCGGGCCTCGGCGTCCGAGATGCGTCCGCTGATCTTGCTGGTCGCCCCGATCTGCAGGTCGGCCGAGCCGGAAATGCCGCTGATGGCGTTGTTCACCTGGGCGATGACGTCGCTGATGGCGCTGATCGCCCCGACGGCCTGGCCGGTGCCGCCGCGGATTTCCTCGATGCGGCTTTCGATCTGCTCCGTCGCCTCGGCGGTGTCGTCGGCCAGGCGCTTGACCTCGCCGGCGACCACGGCGAAGCCCTGGCCGGCGGCCCCGGCCCGCTCGGCCTCGATGGTGGCGTTGAGGGCCAGCATGCGGGTCTGCTTGGCGATCTTGCGGATGGCCTCGAGCACCGCGCCGATGCGGTCGCTGGCTTCATCCAGGGTGGCGATGGTGCCGGTGGCCTCGGAGACCCGGCCGACCGCGGTGTCGGCGACGGTCTTCGCCTCGCGGGCGCCTTTGGCGATCTGCTCCATCGCGGCGGCCATGTTGCGCATCTCGGCGGAGACCGCGGCCATATGCTCGGAGACTTCGCTGGCATGGCCGGAGATGTCGCCGACGTTGGCGTTCACGCCGCCGACCGCCGTAGCCATGCTCTCGACGTTGCCGGAGACCCGCTCGGTGGTCTGCGAGACGTCCTCGGCACGGGTCAGCATGCCCTGGGAGCTGGTGCTGAGCTGGGCCGAGGTGCTGTTGAGGTCGCCCGAGGCACTGACCAGGCGCTGGGCGCCGGCGGCGATACCGTCGATCATCTCCTCCAGCTTGCCCATCAGCTGGTTGAACGAATAGGCCAGTTCGGCCGCTTCGTCGCCGGTGGTCTCGTCCAGCCGCTGCCCCAGGTCCGCCTTGCCGTTGGCCAGGTCGCTCAACGCCTGCTGCAGCAGCCCGGTGCCCAGCGTGGTGCCGTGCTCGGCCGAGTTGAGGCCTTCCAGCTCGTGGGCGGCGGAGACGCGCAGACCGATGGTTGCCTTGATCAGTTTGAACACGATGAAGGCGGTACCGAAGGCCCAGACGAAGGCGACGCCAACGCCCAGGGCCTGAACGCCGATCTGGCTGAGGCGGCTGACGTCGCCCAGATTTTCGGCCGGCATGACCACGGCCAGCAGGATGGTGCCCCAGGCGCCGCAGACGCCATGCACCGGCACCGCGCCGACCGCGTCGTCCAGCTTCAGGACGTTTTCCATGAACATGGTGGCGTAGAACACCACGACGCCACTGGTCAGGCCGATGACGATGGCGCCGTAGGTGTCGACGATGTCGCAGCCGGCGGTGATGCCGACCAGGCCGGCGAGCACGCCGTTGATCGGCCACATCGGGCGGTGCAGGCCTTCATGCCAGCGCCCGATGGTCATCGCCACCGCGCCGCCGAAGCAGGCCGAAAGGATGGTGTTGGAGATGATGTGGGCGAAGGCCGGCGTACCGGCGGTGGTTGAGCCGCCGTTGAAGCCGATCCAGCCCACCCACAGGATGATGGCACCCATGGTGGCGAGCACCGCGCTGTGGCCGTGGATCGGCAGCGGCTTGCCGTTCTCGTCGAAACGGCCGATGCGGGCCCCGGCGACGACCACGGCGGCCAGGCCGATCCAGCCGCCGACCGAGTGCACCACGGTCGAGCCGGCGAAGTCGATGAAGCCCAGGTCCGCCAGCCAGGCGGTGTTGTCGGCGATCAGCAGGTTGCCCCAGGCCCAGTGGCCGAAGACCGGATAGATGAACAGCGCGATGCAGACCGAGGCGATCAGGTAGCCGCCGAAGCGCATGCGCTCGGCCACCGCGCCGGACAGGATGGTCGCTGCCGTGCCGCAGAACACCAGTTGGAAGACGAAGAAGGTGAAGTCCCAGTCGTCGCGCTGGTCCCAGATGAAGTCGTGGAAGCCGAACACGCCGCCCAGGGTAGGGCCGAACATCAGCCCGTAGCCGACGGCCCAGAAGGCGCAGCCGGCGATGATGAAATCGGCGATGTTCTTCTGGGCGACGTTGATGGAGTTCTTGGAGCGCACCAGGCCGGCTTCCAGCAACAGGAAACCGCCCTGCATGAGGAACACCAGGGCGGCCGACAGCATGGTCCAGACGTGGTCGATGTTGGTCTGCTTGGCATCCAGCCCGGCCTGGAATTCCTGGCGCAGGGCCTCCAGATCGGCTTCGCTCACGGCGGCTAAGACAGAATTGGAATAGGCGGCGAGGCCCAGTACGACCGCGCTAGTTAGTGCGACTATGAAGGAATTTCGCATTGTCAGAACCTGCCCACATCCACCCAAACACCAGTTCCAACCCAACTGGCGGCGGAATCGACTTTCCGACAAATTCCCTTAAAAAGTTATAATTAACCGTTTGAGTGCACCTGAGAGTCGCGAGATATCTGCCGAATCCCACAAATCTTCCGACTCGGGCTGTCTCTTCGGGCCGCCGCCTCAGGCCGCCTCAGGCCGCCTCAGGCTCGTCCAGCGCCCGGATCCCCTCCAGGAAGGTCTGAACCTCGGCCCGCATGCTCTCGGCTTCGCGGGACAACTGATCGGCTGCCGTCAGCACGTCCGTCGCGGACCGCCCGGTTTCGGTGGCCGCCATGGACACCGCCGCGATGTTGCGGTCCACATCATGGGTGCCCTTGGCCGCCTGCTCGACATTGCGGGCGATTTCCTGGGTGGCCGCCGTCTGCTCTTCGACGGCCGAGGCGATGCCGGTGGAGACTTCGTTGATGCCGGCAATGGTCTCCGTGATGTCCTTCAGGCGCTCCACCGCGCTGCTGGTGGCACTGCGTATATCCAGAACCTGTTGGGAAATGTTTTCCGTTGCCTTGGACGTCTGGGTGGCCAGGGATTTCACTTCATGGGCAACCACCGCGAAGCCTTTGCCCATCTCCCCGGCGCGCGCCGCTTCGATGGTGGCGTTCAGTGCCAGCAGGTTGGTCTGCTCGGCGATCTCCTGAATGAGCTCCATGATCTCACCGACCTGCTGGGCGGCGCTGTTCAGGCGCTTCATGTCGCGATCGGCGTCGACGGCCTGTTTCGCGGCGTTATGGGCGACGGAGGTGGAGTGATTCACCTGGGCGCTGATCTCGCCAATGGCGGTGGACAGCTCCTCCGTCGCGGCCGCCACCGTCTGGACGTTCGCCGAAGCTTCCTGTGAAGAGGCGGCCACGGAGCGCGAACTGGCCGACGTTTCTTCCGCCGTCGCGTTCAGGGATTCCGCGGTCGAATGCATTTCAACCGCCGCCGCGGAGACGGTCTTCAGGACGACGCCGATCTGCGTGTCGAAGCGGCGCGTCAGTTCGGCCTGGCGCTCCAGCCGGCGCGTCCGCTTGGCCTCTTCCACCTTTTGCTGCTCGGCCAGGGCGTTGGCGCGGATGGTGGTCTGCCGGAACACCTCGATGGTCTCCGCCAGCTCGCCGACCTCGTCGCGGGAGTCGGCTTTCATTTCCACCGAGGTGTCGCCCGCGGCCAGCGCCTTTACGGTGGTCACGGCACGCGCCAGCGGCCGGGTGATCGCGGCCGCCACCAGCAAGCCCAGGCCAAGCCCGAGAACGAGCCCGAGGCCCGAGGTGATTCCCAGCAGCACCACGGCCCGCTGCTCGTCGGCCTCGGCCTGGTGCGCGGCGTCGTCGGTGAAGCGGCCCAGCTCCTCCAGCACGGCAGTCAGTTCCTGCTCCAGGGCGTCCTGCTCATGTTCCGTATCGGCAATGAAAGCCTCCAGATTCTGGATTTGGCCCGCGGCGAGCTGCGAGAATGTTTCCTCCCCATGATCCTGATAGCCGGCGTGCAGGGCCCCGATCCTGTCCAGGCGGTCCAGGACGTCGGCGAACTCTTTTCGCTGCTCATCGCTATGCGCCAAGGAAGCGGCCTTGCGCGCGAGGTCGCTGGCCGCGGCAAGGGCCTCCTCGGCCTTTTCGCCGAACTCGGCGAAAGTCCGCCGCGCCTCTTCGAAGCCAGGCTGCTGCGCCGCCGTCGTGCTCAACGTCGAACCGGCGCTCAGTGCCCGCTCAAAGCGTGAATTCTGCTCCAGCTGCGCGACTGTCACGGCGGTCACGAGGCGGGTCAAGGGGACGTCCAGTTCGGCGACATCGGCGATCTCTCCGCCGATGCGGTCCAGTTTCCAGAGGGTGATGGCGGCGTTGACGGCAACAATGCCGAGCAGGATCGCCACCAGACTGAGAATTTTCGTCCGCAATTTTAAGTCGCGAGCCCGTGAAAGCATGCCTCTGTTCACTTCTATCTCCAGCAGGACCAGGAAGCCTGGGACCGCGCATGGTCGCAGTACGTCAATTGCCCTATGGCAAACAATCGATGCGGGTGGAACCAGTTCATGAATTAACGCAGAGATGCGTTAAAGTTGCGTTGAGGCAAGGTCATGCGATTCGGCCCTTTTCTCGGCTGGATTCTCTACCGGGGGTTTCGGCCGGGGTCCTTTCCTGTGAGCGGCGCCCGATAGCGCCGGGACCCTTGCGGGTGGACGGGGTGAAGGCTAAGAAGCAGCGGCACGGTGGCGCTGTTTCTTTCCGGTCGCCGCCGCCTTCCCGACCCGTTCAGAGGAATTCTTCATGCAGCTCACCCTTCGTAACTGGGACCTGTCGATCGGCAGCGGCCAGAAGCTCTTCTGCATCCTGGGTCTCAACGTGCTGGAGGACCGTGACCTGGCGCTGCATACCGCCGACCACCTCAAAAAGGTGGCCGCGGCGCTGGACCTGCCTTTCGTCTTCAAGGCCAGCTTCGACAAGGCCAACCGGTCGTCCTTCAAGAGCTACCGCGGCCCCGGTCTGGACAAGGGTCTGAAGATCCTGGCCGAAGTGAAGGAGAAGTTCACGGTGCCGATCTGCACCGACGTGCACGAGATCGAGCAGGCCGAAGCGGTCGCCGAGGTCGCCGATCTGGTGCAGATCCCGGCCTTCCTCTGCCGCCAGACCGACCTGGTGGTGGCCATTGCCCGGGCGACCCTGAAGAACCAGGGCCTGCTGCACGTGAAGAAGGCGCAGTTCCTGGCGCCCTGGGACTGCCACTCGATCCTGCGTAAGATCGAGGAGGCCGCGGCCAAGGACATGACCATCCTGTGTGAGCGCGGTTCTTCCTTCGGCTACAACAACCTCATCGTCGACATGCTGGCGATCCCCGAGATGCAGCGCATGGGCGTGCCGGTGACCATCGACGCCACCCACGCCGTGCAGTTGCCCGGTGCCCAGAAGGACGCCGACGGTGTCGCCTCCGGGGGACGGCGCGAAGGTGTTGCCGTGCTGGCCGCCGCCGCCGTGGCCGCCGGCGCCGACGGCGTGTTCCTGGAGTTCCACCCGGACCCGGACAAGGCACTCTGCGACGGCCCGAGCTGCCTGCCCCTCGACAGCGCCGCCGAACTGCTCGGCAAGCTGCGCGCGCTGCACAGCACGGTGCACGGCTTCAACGCGTTCTGAGCCTACCGGCTGCACAAAGAAAAAGGGCCTCACCCGGCGGTGAGGCCCTTTCGCGTTTCAGAAGGCTGGTCGGCTCATCCGTGACGGCGGTACCGGATCAGGCCGAGCCCCGCGAGGCCGAGGCCGAACAGCGCCAGCGTTCCAGGTTCCGGCACGGCGGTAATGGAGACGAAGCTGGGAGTAAGAACCCCGTCGGAGGTGATCCCTGTCCCGGTCCGACCCTTATAGCATGTGTGGGAATCTTCCGCCCCCCAGCCACAGGCATCACGATATGAGCCTGATTGGTTGGTCAGGAGGAGCGCGGACTGAAAGTCCGGACCGAAGGGCACCAAGACGGTGGTCAGCAATAGCGACAGATTGAACGCGCCGTCGATCGACCAGGCAACAGTGGCGAGGTCTGCCAGTCCATAGTCCTGGACCGATCCGGAACCCGTTGCCACATGGAAGGAAAAGTCCGAGACACCGGCCATCGTGCTGCCCGACAGGGTGTCAAAGGTGATGCTGCCCGTACCGGTCCACTCGTTGCTGACCGTCAGGTCGTAGATGTAGCCCGCCTGGGCCGGCAGAGAGACGAACGATGCCGCCAGGGCCAACAGGGCCGTAGCCGGCAAGAGGCGGAGTTTTCTCAACGTCACGGCGAAATCCCTCACTTTTGAAACGGTTCGCAACAGGCTGGTCCAAAAGACTGCCGCGCCTGTATTTGTTCCTAAGCAATAATCGCGCCATGCGGTTAAAACCCTGAAGTTTTAAAGGCGCCGGGAAGAATATCGCTGAAGTTGACGCTTCGTCTGTAAAGTCTCTTTGCGGACGGCGCGTCTAGCGGTGCTGACCGTTTTGCTCCATAGGTCGTCGCAGCCGCACTTCGCGAGACTTCCGGCAGCCAAACGAAAAGGGCCTCACCGGCGGTGAGGCCCTTTCGCATTTCAGAAGCTCGGCCGGTCAGACCAGGCGCGACTGCTCCACCGCGGCGGCCACGAAGGACGTGAACAGCGGGTGCGGGTCCAGCGGCTTGGACTTCAGCTCCGGATGGAACTGCACGCCGACGAACCAGGGGTGCGACGGCAGCTCGACGATCTCCGGCAGCACGCCGTCCGGCGACAGGCCGGAGAACAGCAGCCCGGCCTTCTCCAGCGCCTCGCGGTAGTTGATGTTCACCTCATAGCGGTGCCGGTGGCGCTCGCTGATTGCATCGCTGCCGTAGATGTCGCGCAGCTTGCTGTTTTCCGTGAGGATGCAGGGATAGGCGCCGAGCCGCATGGTGCCGCCCAGGTCGCTCTCGACATTGCGCCGCTCCACCTCGTCGCCGCGTTGCGCGACGGCTTCCCACGCTTCCTCGTAGTTCGCCAGGATCCGTTCGGCCCGCTCCTTGAATTCCATGCCGGCGTCCGTCGGGCTGATGCCGCGCGTGGTGCGGCTCAGCAGGCGAGCACCGAGGTCGGCCTCAATCTGCGCGATCCGGCGGCTCACGATGGATTTCGAGATTCCCAGCCGCTTGGCCGCGCGGTTGAAACCGCCGCTCTCTATCACGGTGACGAACAGCTTCAGACTGTCGAACTCGTTCATCCAAGTGTTCCTACATCTGCAACATATTGGTGCAGTTCATGTCATTGTGATGCAATTTAAGCATCACTAATTTTGAGGACCGAAACGCGATCCCTTACGGGATCTCCCGTGCAATCGCCCTCAAGGAGCCCGCCGCTCATGTCCAAGGTCCTTATCGTCACCAGCAGCGCCAGCGGCGCTGTATCGGTTTCCAACCAGCTCGTCCGCGAAGCCGTCGCGGCGCTGCGCCGCCATGATCCGGAACTGCAGACGGTCGAGCGCGACCTCGGAAGCAATCCCGTGCCGCACCTGACGGCCGATGGTGTGGCGGCGCTCCGGGCTGAGCCCGGAAACGCGGTGCAGGCCGCCGCCCGCAAACTCTCCGACACGCTGGTTGCCGAACTGCAGGCAGCCGACACCGTGGTCATCGGCGCACCGATGTACAACTTCGGCATTCCCTCGACCCTGAAAGCCTGGTTCGACCATGTGCTGCGCGCCGGCGTTACCTTCCGCTACACCGAGGCCGGCCCACAGGGTCTGCTGGAGGGCAAGCGCGCGGTCGTCGTGCTGACCCGCGGCGGGCTCTACAGCGAAGGGCCGGCGCAGGCGCTGGACGCGCAGGAGCCGCACCTGCGCACGCTGCTCGGCTTCATCGGCATCACCGACGTAACCTTCGTGCGGGCGGAGAAGCTCGCCTTCGGCGACGAAGCACGCGCGGCCTCCATCGGCCAGGCCGGAGATCAGTTGAGCCTCGCCCTGCAGCAAGCGGCCGCCTGAGCAAGTCCCGCCTGCCTCCGAAAGAAAAAAGGCCCCGCGGTTCGGCGGGGCCTTTTCGTTCTTCGTAAAGCGCGGCTCACACCAGACGCGACTGCTCCACCGCGGCGGCCACGAAGGACGTGAACAGGGGGTGCGGGTCCAGCGGCTTGGACTTTAGCTCCGGATGGAACTGCACGCCGACGAACCAGGGGTGCGACGGCAGCTCGACGATCTCCGGCAGCACGCCGTCCGGCGACAGGCCGGAGAACAGCAGCCCGGCCTTCTCCAGCGCCTCGCGGTAGTTGATGTTCACCTCATAGCGGTGCCGGTGGCGCTCGCTGATTGCATCGCTGCCGTAGATGTCGCGCAGCTTGCTGTTTTCCGTGAGGATGCAGGGATAGGCGCCGAGCCGCATGGTGCCGCCCAGGTCGCTCTCGACATTGCGCCGCTCCACCTCGTTGCCGCGCGACCACTCGGTCATCAGGCCGACCACCGGATCGCCGGGCGAGCCGAACTCGGTCGAACCCGCCTGCGGCAGGCCGGCCAGGTGGCGGGCCGCCTCGATCACCGCCATCTGCATGCCAAAGCAGATGCCGAAGTAGGGAATCTGCCGCTCGCGGGCGAACCGGGCGGCGGCAATCTTGCCTTCCGCGCCGCGCTCGCCGAAGCCGCCGGGCACCAGGATGCCGTGCACGCCTTCAAGCTGCTGGATGGCGCCGTCGGTCTCGAAGATCTCGGAATCCAGCCAGGAGACCTTGACCTTCACGTTGTTGGCGATGCCCCCGTGGGCCAGCGATTCCGCCAGCGACTTGTAGGCGTCGAGCAGGCTGACGTACTTGCCGACCACGCCGATGGTGACCTCGCCGTCCGGCGCGTTGATGCGCTGGGTGACGTAGTCCCAGTGCGACAGGTCGGGTGTCGGCGTATCGAGCTGGAAGTGGCGGCAGACTTCGCCGTCCAGGCCCTCTTCGTGATAGGCGCGCGGCACCGCGTAGATCGACTTCACGTCCAGCGCCGGGATCACCGCTTCCTCGCGCACGTTGCAGAACAGCGCGATCTTGCGGCGGTCCTCCTTGGGGATGTCGCGCTCGGCGCGGCACACCAGGATGTCCGGCTTGATGCCCATCGACTGCAGCTCCTTCACGGAGTGCTGCGTCGGCTTGGTCTTCAGCTCGCCGGCGGCGGCGATGTAGGGGATCAGGGTGACGTGCAGGAACAGGCTGCGCTCGCGGCCCAGCTCGTTGCCGAGCTGACGGATCGCTTCCAGGAACGGCAGCCCCTCGATGTCGCCGACGGTGCCGCCGATCTCGCAGATCACGAAATCCTCGTCGGTCAGGTCCGCGCGCACGAAGGCCTTGATGGCGTCGGTGACGTGGGGAATGACCTGCACCGTCGCGCCGAGGTAGTCGCCGCGCCGCTCGCGGGCCAGAACCTGCGAGTAGATTTGCCCTGTGGTCACGTTGTCGCTCTTGCGTGCGGGCACGCCGGTGAAACGCTCGTAGTGACCCAGATCCAGGTCGGTCTCGGCACCGTCATCGGTGACGTAGACCTCGCCGTGCTGATAGGGCGACATGGTTCCGGGATCGACATTCAGGTAGGGGTCGAGCTTACGAAGCCGGACCTTGAACCCGCGAGCCTGCAACAGCGAACCGAGCGCCGCTGCGCAAAGACCCTTGCCGAGGGAGGAGACCACGCCGCCGGTGATGAAGATGAACCGCGCCATGGGCGAAAACTATTGAACGATCTTTAGGGGGGAAGCAAGCCTTGCGGCGGTGAAGGGCTGTGGGCTTTTCGCGCTGCGGGAAAAGCCCGCCGAAAGCCTTGGAAAAGTCATCGGCGCCGGCCGGCCGCGGGGCCGTCCCGGGGGGCCGTCAGGGCTCTGTGGGGGCCCCATGGGGAGCAGAATCGCCCCGGCCCGGCGCGAACGCCGTCCTTGCCGATTCGCCCCGCTGTGGTACGCGCCGGACGTGCCTGGACGCTCACTGGGTCGGAACGGAGGGTTCGCTCGGGGCTGCCGGCTCCGGGGCCGCCGGGGCTGTCGCGCCGCTTGGCAGCGTCTCCAGGATCGAACTCGGCTGGTCGCCGCCGGCCAGGATGGTCAGCGAGATGCTGGTGAGCATGAAGCCGGCCGCCAGGATCGCCGTGGTTCGGGTCAGCAGGTTGGCCGTGCCGCGGCCGGTCAGGAAGCCGCCCATGCCGCCGCCGCCGCCCCCACCGCCGCCACCGCCGATGCCCAGGCCGCCGCCTTCGCTGCGCTGCAGCAGGACGACGCCGATCAGGGCCAGCGCCAGAAGGATGTGAACGATCAGAAGTACTTCTTGCATGATGCCTGTTACCTGCGCTGGCCCGAGGAATGCCTCTGGGCGCGCCTCTTGGGGGCTATGGTTGCCGGGCTATGTAATGGCTCCGGCCCGGAAAGACCAGCGAAAAGTCCTGAGAAACCGGGGCTAAATCCGCGGATCTGCCGGATTCAGCAGCTTTGGGCGATGGCCCAGAAAGCCTCGGCGTCCAGGCTGGCGCCGCCCACCAGGGCGCCGTCGACGTTGGCCTGGGACAGCAGTTCGGCGGCATTGTCCGGCTTCACCGAGCCGCCGTAGAGGATGCGCACCTTCTCCGCCCCCTCGCCCACCAGGCCGACCAGCAGCCGGCGGATCTCGGCGTGGACCCGGGCCACCTCGGCGGCGGTCGCGGTGCGGCCGGTGCCGATCGCCCAGACCGGCTCGTAGGCCACCACCAGGCGGCCGGCTTCCATGCCGGCCGGCACCGAGCCCTTCACCTGGCGGCCGATGACCGTCAGGGTCTGGTCGGCATCGCGCTCTTTTTCCGTCTCGCCGACGCAGACGATGGGCGCCAGCCCGGCGGCCAGCGCCGCCTCGGCCTTGGCGCGGACCTGGGCATCGGTCTCGCCGTGGTCGCTGCGGCGCTCCGAATGGCCGACGATGACGTAGCTGCAGCCGACGTCGCGCAGCATCGGCGCGGCGGTGTCGCCGGTATGGGCACCGGCGGTCGCGCCATGGCAGTCCTGGCCGCCGACGGAAATACGGCTGCCGGCCAGCGCCTGGGCGACCAGGGCCAGATAGGGAAACGGCGGGCAGACCAGCAGGTCGCAGGACGGCTGCGCGCCCTCGCCCAGCGCCTTCAGACCCTCGGCCAGGGTCTTGGCGTCCTCGGCCAGGCCGTTCATCTTCCAATTGCCGGCAATCAAGGCTCTCATCGGCAGCATTCCTTTACCCTGCGCCCTGGACGTTTTGTCGGGCGCCTACCTAGCATAGGGTTTCCCGCAAGGCTATGGGGCAAGGGCCGCCCTGGCCCGTTCCGGTGGGTGCCGGCCTGGGAAAATCCCCTGGGGGGAATCCCCTGGGAGAATCCCCTGAATCGAGGCGGAATTGCTTGTTGCCGGGGCCAGGGCGCCTTTCTACACTGCCGCGCCCGTCGTCCCGGCCTTGCCGGGCGGCTCCTGCCCACAGTCAGCGAAGCTGTTTTATTGCCATGAAAAGACGCAATCTCCTCACGAAGATCGGTGTGATCGTGCTGTTCAGCCTGCTGATCATGAGCTTCGCCTTATGGGGCATCGGCGATATCTTCCGGGGCGGCAGCAATGCCCAGGCGGTCGCCGAGGTCGGCGACACCGTCATCGAGCAGCGTCATTTCGCGCAGGAGCTGTCCACCGAGATCAACGCGATGAGCCGCCGTCTCGGCCCCCAGCTGACCATGGACCAGGCCCGCGCCTTCGGGATTCCCCAGCAGGTCCTGCAGCGCATGATCACCCGGGCGATGCTGGACGAGATGGGCGCGCGCCTCGGCATGCTGGTGACCGAGGAACAGATGCGTCAGCAGATCCTCGAGAACCCGGTCTTCAAGGGCGCCAACGGCCAGTTCGACAAGGCGCGCTTCAGCATGGCGCTGCAGGCCGCCCGGCTGACCGAGCAGGGCTTCCTGGCCCAGATCGGCCAGGACATCAAGCGCCAGCAGCTGGTCGGTGCGGTGACCGATGCGGCGGTGGTGCCGGAAAGCCTTGCCGAGCAGCTTTTCGTCTATCGCGAGGAACGCCGGGTCGCCGACTACGTGACCATTGCCAACGACAGTTTCACCGACATCGGCACGCCCGACGACGCGGCCCTGCAGCAGATCTACGACAGTGCCGGCAGCGCGCTGATGACGCCGGCCTTCAGGCAGATCACCCTGGTGGTGTTGAGCGTCGCCGATGCGGCCAAGAACATCGCAATTTCCGACGACCGCATCGCCGAGGCCTTCGAGGCCCGCAAGGCGGATCTGTCGACGCCGGAGCGTCGAAACGTGAGTCAGGCCGTGCTGCCCGACCAGGCGGCGGCCGAGGCGCTGGCCGGCCGGCTGTCCGAGGGGGCCGACTTCGCCGCCGCCGTCGAGCAGGCGACCGGCCGTCCGCCGGTCGACCTCGGTCTGGTGACCAAGGCTGACCTGCCCGACGGTCTCGCCGACGCGGTGTTCGATCTCGCTGAAGGCACGCCCAGCCAACCGATCCAGAGCCCGCTCGGCTGGCATGTGGCGCTGGTCAGCGCCATCGAGCCCGGCAACGAAGCCACCCTGGAAGACAGCCGCGACAAGCTGCGCCAGGAATTGGCGCAGGCGGATGCCATCAACATCATCATCGACCAGGCCAACCAGTTCGATGAATTGCTCGCCGGCGGCGCCTCCATCGAAGATGCCGCCCAGCGCATGAACGTCGCGGTCCGCGACATTCCGGCGATCGACGCCCGCGGCCGCACGCCCGAGGGAACCCTGGTCGAAGGCCTGCCGTCGATCGGCGAGTTCCTGCCGGTGCTGAACCGCACCGCCGTGGGCGACAGCAGCACGCTGACCGAGACCCTGGACGGCGACTACTTCATCGTCCATGTCGACGGCGAGACGCCGGCGGCGAAGAAGCCCTTCGACGCGGTGCGCGACCAGGTGGCCGAGATTTGGCGCAACGGCGAACGCGCGCGTCTGGCCGAGGAAAAGGCCGCGGCCTTTGCCGAGCGGGTGAAGACCGGCGAGGACTTTGCCGCAGTCGCCACGGCGGAAGGCCTCAGCGTTGCCGAGACGGCGCCGCTCACGCGCTTCGAGAACGACCCGCAGCGCACGCCTTCGCCCCTGCTCTCGCAGCAGCTCTTCGAGATTGCCGAGGGTGAAGTGACCACCGCGGGCACCGGCAACGGCCAGATCGTCGCCGAGCTGAAAGAGGTGCTGCCGCCCGACAGCGAAGGCCGCGAAGCGCGCCTCGAGAACGTCGAGGCGGAGCTGAAGACGTCGCTGCAGAACGACATCTTCCAGCAGTTCCTCAATGCGCTGCAGGAGGAGTTCTCGGTCACCATCAACCAGCGTCTTGTCGACCAGACCCTGGCAAGTTTCTAGGGCGCCATGCAGAGCTCTCCCGACTTTGCCGCTTTCGAGGCGGCCTACGAGGCTGGCCGCGCGCAGGTCGTTCACACCGCGCTGATCGCCGATCTGGAAACGCCGGTCTCGGCCTTCCTGAAGCTCGCCGAAGGCAAGCCCAACGCCTTTCTCTTCGAGTCCGTCGAAGGCGGCTCGATCATCGGGCGATACTCCTTCCTGGGCATGCGGCCCGATGTGATCTGGCGCTGCCATGGCGACAAGGCGGAGATCAACCGGCGCGCCCGCTTCGATGCCGACAGCTTCGAGCCGATCGACGCGCCGGTGCTCGACAGCCTGCGTGACCTCATCGAGGAATGCCGCTTCGATCTGCCCGAGGGACTGCCGCCGATGTCGTCCTGCCTGCTCGGCTACATGGGCTACGACACCGTGCGCCTGATGGAGACGCTGCCGGAACAAAATCCGGTCGCCATCGACGTGCCTGACGGGCTTTTCCTGCGGCCGACGGTGGTCGCCGTGTTCGACCGTGTCGAGGATCTCGTCACCGTCTTCACGCCGGTGTGGCCCCGCAGCGACGTGTCGGCCCGCGCCGCCTACGCGCAGGCCTGTGAACGCCTCGCCGATGTGGCGCAGGATTTCGAGCGCGCGCTGCCGCAGCGCCGCGATGTCATCGCCGACCTTGACGAGCTTCCGGACCCGTCGGCCAACATGACCCAGGCCGACTTCGAAGCCATGGTGCTGAAGGCCAAGGATTACATCCTGGCCGGCGACATCTTCCAGGTGGTGCTGTCGCAGCGGCTGTCGCTGCCCTTCAAGCTGCCGCCCTTTGCGCTCTACCGCGCGCTGCGCCGGCTCAACCCCTCGCCGTTTCTGTTCTTCATCGACTTCGGCACCCACGCCATCGTCGGCTCCAGCCCGGAAATCCTGGTGCGGCTGCGCGACGACATGGTGACCATCCGGCCGATCGCCGGCACCCGGCGGCGTGGCGCGACGGCGGCGGAGGACCGCGTCCTCGCCGAGGACCTGCTGTCGGATCCGAAGGAACTGGCCGAGCATCTCATGCTGCTCGACCTCGGCCGCAACGACGTCGGACGTGTCGCCGAGATCGGCAGCGTGAAGGTCACCGAGAAGAACATCATCGAGCTGTACAGCCACGTCATGCACATCGTCTCCAACGTCGAGGGCCGCCTGGCCGACGGCAAGGATGCGATGGACGCGCTGATCGCCGGCTTCCCGGCGGGCACCGTCTCCGGCGCGCCGAAGGTGCGCGCGATGGAGATCATCGAGGAACTGGAACCGGAGCGCCGCGGCATCTACGGCGGCTGCGTCGGTTACTTCGGCGCCGGCGGCGCCATGGATACCTGCATCGCCCTGCGTACCTCGGTGATCAAGGACGGCACCATGTACATCCAGGCCGGCGCCGGCATCGTCGCCGACAGCCAGCCGGAGTCCGAGCATCAGGAGTGCTGGAACAAGGCGCGGGCGATCCTGCGTGCCGCCGAGGAAGCCGTGCGCTTCGCCGCCCGGCGCGGCAACTAGCACCGCAATGACGACCCTCACCCTTTGGGGCCGCCTCACCTCCTGCAACGTGCAGAAGGCGGTGTGGCTGCTGGAGGAACTCGCCCTGCCCTATGAGCGCATCGATGCCGGCGGCGACTTCGGCGGCCTCGACGATGCCGCCTATCTCGCGATGAACCCCAACGGCAAGGTCCCGACCCTGAAGGATGGGGAACTGGTCGTGTGGGACAGCGAAGCGATCTTGCGCTATCTGGCGGCGCGTTACGGCGCGCCGCAATTCTGGTCCGGCGATCCGGCGGAGCGCGCCGCCGTCGATCAATGGATGGCCTGGACCGCCACGGCGCTCTATCGCGACTGGATCGATCTCTTCTGGCGTCTGGTCCGCACGCCGCCGCAGCGGCGGGATGCGGATCTCATCGAAGGATTGCGCCGACGAACGGCGGAGCGTTTCGCTTTCCTCGACGGCCAGCTCGCCAGCCGGCCTTATCTTGCGGGAGACGTCTTCAGCCTCGCCGACATCGCCGCCGGCATGACGCTCTACCGCTGGTACGAGATGCCGATCGAACGTCCGGCCCTGCCCCACCTCGCCGCCTGGTACGCGCGGCTGCGCGACCGCCCGGCCTATCGCACGGCGGTCTGCGTGCCCTTCGACGATCTCGTGGGCAAATTAACCTTCTGAAAATTCGATCGTGGTCAGAATGGGCTACTCGACAAAACCGCTTGGCGATTTTCGCGAATCGGGTTGATAGTTGAGATCCTGTTTCAACAGCTGAAAGGAGGTGATCCAATGTCTCATGAGATTACGGTGGAGTCCCAGGGCCTTGGATGTTTTACGGGTTTGACGGAGCAGCCTTCTTCCAACTCGTGACACCTTCGAAGCGGGACCCCGTTTCGGGGCCCTGACCTCACCAGCTCATGGAGGGGCCGCCGAGAGGCGGCCCCTTTGAGTTTGGGGCGTCTGAAAGGCAAGGCCCGGGGCGAAGACCGCTGTTTGTCGAGTCGGTCATCCGTCAGGCTTGGGCCGCCGCGGCTGCCCCTCGACAGCGCCCCCAGCACCCGGTGTCACCTTGGGGAATTGGGGCAGACGCGTGGAGCCTCTCCGCGAGTCAGAATATTTTACAGGCCTGAAAGGCTGGCGATTCTTCTAAGTTATTGGAATCATTTGTGGCGCCGGTTCGCGAAATCGCCTTTCAGTTGAGAATTGCCTGATATGTTTAGCTTAACGCTTTACAACTTTCCGCCGCTCCGCCCGTAGCCCCGACTCAAAATTGGCCCTTTGCCCCGGCTTTCTTCCTCGGCACGGCAATTGCTAAGCGCTCCTAAAGATCAATCGCCCGCTGTGGGCATGGGCCGTTTTTCGAGGAACGTTGTCGATGAAGTTGGTGTTGTGGGCCCTGGCCCTGTTGTTCGGGGCCAGCGCCCTTTCTCTTACCGCCGCGCCGGTACAGGCGGGACCGATCCTGCTGGTCGACGGTGGAAAGCTAATCGGGGCGAATAATGTCGATGTTCTGGGTACGCTCTATGACGTGCGTTTCGTCGACGGTACCTGCGCCTCCGTCTTTTCCGGCTGTGACTCCTTGTCGGATTTTCTCTTTAACGACTTTGACTCGGCTGTGGCTGCCGCCGCGGCGCTAAAGAATCAGGTGCTGCTCGATTCCAGCGAGGGGGATTTCGACAGCCTCCCGGCCCTCACGGCAGGATGCTCCTTTCCGGCGAACTGTACTATGGAGTTCCCTTACGGTTTCTGGCCGGACGGCAATGTGAAAACCGGGTCCTTTACGAACGTCGCCGGGACCGGTGGCTCCCACGGAATAGGCACCCTTCGTCTCTCCGAGGACACGGCCGTGATCGGGAATCAGGTCTTGGTACGGTTCTCGCTTGCCGACACGGTTGAGGTCCCCGAGCCCGCGACGCTGGGCCTGTTCGGCGCCGGCCTGCTGGGTCTGGCCGCGGTCGGCCGGCGGCGCCGTCGCGCCTCGCCGAACGCCTGAGGCTCAGCCGCCCGCCGCGCCGCCGGCAGCCCCGGCTCAAAATTGGCACTTTGCCCGGGTTTTCCTTCTTCGGCACGGCACTCGCTCAGAGCTCCAAAAGATCAAGCGCCCGCTGTGGGCATGGGCCGTTTTTCGAGGAACGTTGTTGATGAAGTCGTTTTTGTGGGCCCTGGCCCTGCTGTTCGGGGCCGGTACCCTCTCCCTTACCCCCGCGCCGGCGCAGGCGGGGCCGATCCTGTTGATCTCCGAGGGAAAGCTCATCGGGGCAAACGATGTCGATGTCAGGGGAACGCTCTATGACGTGCGTTTCGTCGACGGAACTTGCGTCGAAGTGTTCTCCGGCTGCGACTCCGTGTCGGATTTTGACTTTAACAACTTTATGTTGGCTCGCGATGCCGCCCGGGCGCTAATGGATCAGGTGCTGCTCGATTCCAGCTTGGGGGATTTCGACAGTCTCCCCTACCTCACGGCAGGATGCTCCTCTTCGAGTAACTGTTTCCTGCAGATCCCTAACGGTTTCTGGTCGGTCACCAGGCTGCAAACCGGGGTCGCGGTGAACTACGCCGGTTCCGGTGACTTCGGTGGAACGGGCAGCGTTGATCTCCCGGAAGACACCTCGTCGATCTCGAATGAGGTCTGGGTACGGTTCGGGCTGCCCGGCGCGTTCGATGAAGTCGTTGAGGTCCCCGAGCCCGCGACGCTGGGCCTGTTCGGGGCCGGCCTGCTGGGCTTGGCCGCGGCTGGCCGTCGGCGCCGCCGCGGCTCTGCGAACGCCTGAGGCTCAGCCGCCCGCCGCCTGCTGCGCGGCGACCTGCTGGCGGTAGCGCACGATGGCGGAGATCGGCACCAGGGCGAAGCCGCGCTTCTGCATTTCCGGGATCCACTGGGTAAGCGCCGTCACCGTGCCGTCGTGCGGGTGGCCGATGCCGATGGCATAACCGCGCTCACGCGCGGTCTGCTCCAGGATGGAGAGCTGGCGGTGGATCGCTGCCAGGTCGTCCGGCGCATTGTCCAGGAAGACGTCGCGCACCGCGTAGGGCACGCCGTGC